>Ga0315913_1000793_pt1 | contig 30969 bp, 9 predicted proteins | sample MpolsnodulesMG_FD_207736 | JGI IMG/M metagenome (GOLD analysis project Ga0315913, IMG submission 207736) | Medicago polymorpha root nodule microbial communities from Los Angeles, California, United States - small nodules | ecosystem: Host-associated > Plants > Roots > Nodule | place: USA...
GTCTGTTTTGCCCTTTTAATAAATTATTACAGTTTTTTCAGTAACAAAAAAAATGAGTAAACTCCATATTAAACTATTTGGTCCTTAAAGTTTTATTGAAAATGGTCCTTCAAATTTTAAGTTAGGGTTCAAATAGTCAAATTTTAAGTTAGTGTTCAAATGGTTCTTAAATTTTCACAGTTTCAATCTCAACCGTTTGATCTAAGATGAACAACTAAGATTGGAAACAGCGTCAAACTGCGTGCTAATTTTACAACACCAAAACCTGGTTCATACGGTTACTAGGTATTCAGTAAAAGGTGTATATCATTATTTGTCTTCCCCGGATCAACAGGCGGTTAATTTTGGCTCAAAGCTTAATTGGCATAAAGAGGTTCCAATGAAGGTTTCTTTATTAGCTTGTCGTCTCTTTCGAAATAGACTTCCTACGAAGGATAGTCTCTTCAGAAGGGGTATCATTCCTCAAGATTCTCAGCTTTGTGTGGGAGGGTGTGGGGAGATGGAAATTGCAACTCATCGGTTCACTAAATGTAATTATTTCAATATTGTTTGACAATGGGTCCGTAGTTGGGTTGATATTTCCAATGTGGAACCGTTTAGCATGATAGATCATTGTAATTAGTTCTATCATTTATCAGATAGTCACAGCCTGCGTCGCTCTATCTTGAAGTTAATTTGATTTTCGTGCATTTGGGTAATTTGGAAGCAGCAAAATAGCAGAATATTCAGAAATAAGGAATAGAGTATTCAACATCTTCTAGACAAAATCAAGGTGCTGTCTTTTTGGTGGATGAAGGCAAAATTTGTTAATGTTGCTCTTGGATATCATAATTGGTGGTTTTTTCTGTTTTCATGCCTAGGTATTGGCTAATGTTGTTATTATTGTTTTGGCTATAGGTTAGGAGGATTTGTTCCTTAACCTGTTATGTATTGTTTGGACCTGGTAGTTTTATTGCGACATACCTTGTGCAGGATAAAACTCTTTATTGTCATTAATAAATCTTATTTTGACTTCTTAAAAAAAAAATTGTAGTAGATTATAAGTTAAAATGTTTTTTTTTTACTTTCTTTATTTTTTTGTTTCTTGAAAAGTCAAAATATATAGAATCTTACCAATACACGAAGTGTAATGATAGAATTCAAAAGTACCCATGATCAATTATAAGGCACAACAAAAATAAAGAGAAATTATCAAGAATAACTAGGTAGGCGACAAAACTCAGACACATAATGGGATTAAACTACCAATTATAAAAATTGAAATTAAGTTTTATTATTCGCTTTCAACCACCAAAAGAATAATAACTTCACTTTCTCGATTAGGTGGTGCATCGAAGCCTCCTTATACTGAAAATTACGATAATATCTTTCTTTTTAAATAATCTAAACCGAAGATAACCAAATCATTTGAATAGAAGACAAGACATTCTTAAAGAAACCTCATAAAGTAACAAATTGGATGAGATCATCATAAAGATACAACAAATTCGTAGAGTGAATGTTTAACTATTGCCGAACAAGAGATCAAATACTCTAAAAAATTGAACAATCCATGAACAGATAATCAACGTTTTCCTTCAACCCACAATCACTCATACATAGATTAGAAACATACATAATATTTCACATGATCCTTTAAGTTTAATGTTTATATATGATTAGTCCTTTTAGTTTTTTAGTTTTAAATTGATCCTTTATGTAACAAATTAGTCCTTTAGTTTACTTTTTTTTTTAACAAATTGATCAATTTTTTCATCTAACTTTGTTAAAAAATGTTTACATGACCATTTAACATTGAGGTGGAAAATCTAAAAAGTGTTTATGACACTAAAAGTGATTACTTACATACATTTTTTTTTTCTTATTGTTTCCTACATACTTTAATAATGGGTCCCACATAAAATGATAGAACTCATGTATTTCACTCAATAAGAGAATTAGTATTAAAATGAGTGTTGTTATCATTATTCCACATTTTTTATTATTTGTTTTTAGGGGAATGTTAACCAAATGTTAACCAGTGCCCCAAGGGCATTGGTTAAGCATCCAAAATAAGTAAATTTTATGAAAAAAGTTGTGTAATCATTACTTGATCAAAAATAACATCTTATATTTCCAAGACAAAATTTCTAGTTGTAGATTCTTTAACCATTGCCCTGACGGTACTGGTTAGCAAGACCCTTGCTTTTATGAAGTTCTCTTTGAATTTATGTGAATAATATTTTAAGCGGATGCTTCATGCTAAGTTAATTTTGATAAAATGGATAAAATAAAAATAAAAAATTGGCATGCAATATATTTTGTAGGTTGTACCCTCTCCTCAAATGACGAGTCATTCATTTACAAATCATAAATTGTTTCAAAATCAATGTCACTTTTAAATTTTAGTAGATATAAATATTATACTTTTCATCCATGTTCTCTGAAATCTCAATCTCTTTTGGAGTATCCTTGTAGTTCGACTGTTATAGATTATTTTATACATCTCAACGCTTAAGCATTTTGTCCTTACATCTCTTGTTCGGGATCATAGACTATTTTATAGGTCTCGACTCTTGAGCATTTTGTCTTATAGGACTCGTGTTTAGGGGGCCTTGGACGCATTTTGTATATCCAGACCAAATTCTAAGTGAGATCTAAGTCATTGTCAAACTATATTATCCTAGTCCAAGCTCATTTAGTTCGCTATCAGCGAGTTTCTTACAAAAAGATACAAGGGTTACAAGAAATTAACCTTCAACAGTAATCTACTAATCTTTTATTTCTACTCTTTTTCTTTTCTCTATCCTTGAAAAAAGACTCAATGATTTCAATCTTCAAAGTGTTTAGAACGTTTCTCAACCCAAGATTCTACCACAAAATAACTTAACTCTTAGCCTTTGACTAACTTACAATTCTCTATTTCTCCTCACTTCCACCTCATGTTAGAATGGCAAAGCAACACCTTGTGTGTTTGTGTGTGTACACACACAACACACATCACACACACACACACAACACACACACACACACACACTCTCTCTCTCTCTCTCTCTCTCTCTCTCTGCTCTATTTGCCTTGAGCTTCAACAAACAACCTTTGTGGCCCATCATACTTGTCGAGCAAGAAAATGGTACCATTGAAGAAACAGCCTCGTTCGCCTTGCGCTTCAATAAACATCCGCACGGTCCATCAGACTTGCCGAGCAAGAGCAAGAAAACTACCTCGCATTTTCATAGAATGCCTTAAGAAACAAGTAGCGGCTTCAGAGTAAAAATGCCTTGCGTTTTCCATAGAATGCTCCCAACACGATCTTGAGAACACACAAGACCCATTTTTCTCTTATTCGGCACATGCCACTACTTTCCAAGGAGCTCACACATTTCAGGTTACTGGTCTGCTCACGTACCTGGTAAATGGTGCATAAATTGACAAGGAAATCGCCTAAACAGTTGTATTCCTGAAGGCTTAAAAGAATAGGAGAAATTAAAAAACTTCTCATTCCTCATATAAACAGCTTTTGCCTGTTGACAAATTCTACTGATATTCTATTCTGGAACAGTTGTATATGCTATAGTCTCATAGCAAGTCTGTTAGCATGGAATTTAGTATTTAGAAGAAATCTGTGAAGCACGAAGTATATAAAGATTGAATATAAGCAGTGTTTGGTCCCATCATGTTTTCAAAGGACATGAATCTGAAATGGTTTTCCCTGGCTTGTATTGTTCGGAAGTTTGTATTTTAAGATTAATAATTGATAATTGTAGGGTCATACTAACACCTTTTATACAATCACGACAAACATAAAGTCTCAATTGATCAAGTTTTTTTTTTTTTTTGACTTGGATTCCCATTTCTAAGATCTATCTAGTTGGTATGATTAACAATACAACTAATGATTAGCATTCCCTCTTTTTAATCTCTATCTGCTTTATTTATGCCAAACTTCATTTTCTTAAATTTGTTGTAGTAATTTTCATTGTTTGTAATGAAACTTGTAAGACTATATAATATCAAATTATCTAGATACTTGAGCATATTTTAACTTAATACAAAAGTTTGTTTAAAAAATTTGTACATTTTTCCATCAAATCTATCCAAAGGGATCAATCCCTATGACATAAAAACAAAAGAAGGAAAGCCAAAAAGAAAAGCAAAACTTTAGAGAGAATAAGCACTTCTAGACACCACCAATCTCTTGAATTCTTACCAAACAATGATTTACTCTTGAACAACTTTACAATCAAACTAAAAACAAAGAAGAGATAAAGAATGAAAAACAAGAGTTGTTTTCCTCCTTTTCATTATCCAGAAACAAGAATCACATACATAACATAAGCAATAACAATAAGTTAATAATTCAAGAAAATCAAAAGTCGCTAGAAAGAGGTGCATGTTCAGTGCGCATGAACACATTGCCATAGATAAGCCCGGCCAAACCACCACCGATAAGAGGCCCAGCCCAATAGATCCAGTTGTCATGGAAATTTCCACTGACAACTGCAGGCCCAAAAGATCTTGCCGGGTTCATTGACCCGCCAGAGAATGGGCCTGCAGCCAATATGTTGGCACCAACAATGAAACCAATGGCAATGGGAGCAATTGTGCCTATTGACCCTTTCTTTGGGTCAGCTGCTGTGGCATAAACTGTGTATACCAAACCAAATGTTATGATGATTTCAGTAACAACTCCTCCAATTGGTCCTACTTCAGCTGCTACACTGTGGATTGGAGTTTCCTGTCAACAAATCACAATATTAATTTCAGCACATTATATTATAATCTTAATTATAATGAACTCAACATTATGTTATTCTTTTTGTTCTTGGACTTTGTATATAGTATTATTATTAGCACTTTAGGATAATCTTAACAAAGGATTAGGACACCTAATTATAGAGTCATTGGAATCAACTGCCTGATCTAGATAAGATGACTCACATTCTGATTCTGTATTTTAGACTATGTTCATCAAAGTCATAATTATTGAACTACTCGATCTTGATCCAATAGTTCGGATCACGTGACTACGTCAAATGCACGATTCTCATGTCATGAGATCAAGTCTACACAATTGTAAGGAAATATATTTGGCACATTGAACTCATGTAGATTTCACAAGTGAGTGACTAAGCCATGTAGCTAGAGAAGTGGAGTTCGAACTTACCAAGCCTCCAGTGACAAACTGGAGCAGAAAACATGCAACAATGGATCCAAGAAGTTGAGCAATCCAGTAGAAGATACCAGTAATGATGGTGATCTGTCCACCAACAGCCAATCCAAAGGTGACAGCAGGGTTGACATGACCACCAGAAATGTTTGCACCAACTGCAACAGCAACAAAAAGTGCAAAACCATGGCAAACAGCAACTGCTAGTAACCCAGCTGGATCAAGAGCTGCATCTGATGTCAACTTACCTGCAAATTAAGTCAAAGAGCAATAATCTTTGTTATTCAAAATGAAAATTAAATACTCTTACTTTCATCATCATTTTTATGTTATTCACTTCTAGAATCGAAATGACGGTCCATGAGGTGTTTAATAGTAAGTGTTTGAACTTGTAACCTCGAGAGATAAACGGTTGTAAAATACCCTTTCCAAGAGACAGGAAAAATAAATTTATTTGGTCTTTTACCGTGTCTAAATTTTTCCCGAATTACCAACTGAAAAAATCAATCAATCTCCAACTTTGGCGTCTCTAACGTTTAACAACGAAATTTGACATATAAATTTAATCTTTTTTGCTCTAGTTTTCTTCAATAATTCAACTTTAATGGTGATAACTTTACTATGATTCTAGTGATAATGGGGTGGCAGGGTGAAGACATTGTGGTCTTAGGTTCAATTTTCTTGTAAAGAAGAGAAAACTAACCATAGGCTATGGCTGAACCAACACCAGCAAAAACAAAGAGCAATGTTGAGATGAACTCAGCAATATAGGCCTTAATTGAGCCAAAACTGAAAGAATCATCAAACCTTCCAAATGCTATGCCAGCCATCTTCAGAAGTTTCCAGGGGAACCTAGTGGAGAGAACAAGATAAGGAAAATGTTCTAAATGAGGAAGATATAACACAAAAGGCTTATCTAGTGAGTTCTATTTATAGCTGGTCAAGTTGTTAGATACTATTACTAATTTATTATAAGGCTTATTTAATAAGTTGGTTATAGTTATACTATTATTTAGTATTGTATACTGTCGAGTTAAATCATTGAAAATAATCATAGTTACTTTCATAGTTTTACAAATGAAGCAACATTACATTGTTCAAAGTGAAATTATACTAGGTCTGTTGAGCAAGATCTTAAATTCAAGTCTTGTGATTGGAAAAATGTGGTTGCGAGAGGCGACCTCATTAAAGATAGCAAATCCGTTATACGATAAATAAATTGTTAGAAGTGTAGATTATTTTAGTATTAAAATTAGTGTCAAGTTTATGGTACACAAGTGAGATAAATCTTTCATCATACATAAGTTTATTTTCACTACTGAATCAAGAAATCTCATCATTGGATCAATGAGATATGATGAGGCTTATCAACTCAATAATGAAAAATAAACTTGTATATAATGCAAGACTAATTTACTTGTACACGTTGGACAATGGTTAAAATCAAACTCTTAGTGAATATGGTTATGTGATAAGGGATAAAGAGAATATAGTTATGTGTACAACAGATCCATGCATATCCAATCAAGTCTTTTAGTGGCAAACTTAGCTGTCATTGGTGTGCTTTATTTGAATTGTCTGGAAGCTAATGAATGATTCCTCCATGTGAGCAGGGGAAAGTGGTAGAGGTGATGTTTGGTGGTGGGGCATAATGTGAAGGAAATAATCATAATCATTAAAAAAAAGTTGAAGTGGAAAACATGAATAGGTTTGGGCCACTAATAGCACCGGCCATGGTCTAAAGAATTGTGGAATTTGAAAATTAGTGAGCAGAAAAATTTGTTGGTGTCATATAATTTCAATGAATTAACATGTCATATATTTGTTGTTGTTTAGTTTCTATATTATGGGAAACTGGTCGGTTAGTTGGTGCTAATCCAATTTCTCTTTTTTGGACTTTTTGACTTTTTTGCGTGTAAAAGTTTTAGAAAAAGAGTATGCTCTCACTCTACAAGATAAAACTAAGGCATTCTAATCATTGATGATCAATTAACAATTTAAGTTTAAGCAACGGATTTGTTAAGCATGTTGAATTTATCAAGGGATTAAATTTTTTACTTTATAAAATAATTGCTCTCTTTAAGCCTTTCAAACAAAAAAATTTGCTCACTTATTAATTTATTGATTAATTTCTTGGTCCATTGCTATTTGCTAAAAGTTGAGTGTGGAGTGGCCGGTGAATGGTCCATGCACAGACCTTTTGGCACCTATATTGCACAAATTGGAAAATTTCGTTTTCGAACTTGGGATATAACGGAAGATATTCAAGTATTCAACCCCGTTGCCAAACAAAAATACCCATGCCCACAGGTACCCTTGGGTAAAATCCGTCTCGGCATGGGACGGGTAGCTAAACGGGTATCCACATGTATAATAAACGGGTATTTGACTGTCCATTATTATATGGGTACGGACACGGATTTGATTGTATCCGTACCCACGGGTACCCATATCCGATAATAAATTAAGTAAATTACTAAAATATTTTTATATATCTTGTCTTATTACTTAAAGTTGTTACCTTATTAAAGGAAATTTTACCGTCCACCTAAGATTCCTCATTAATAACTTATTTTTATTTTTAATTTTTTAGATTCATCTCATTAAGTTCGCCGTTTTTACTTTATTAACATCATAAAACATATCATATGGATTATGTAAGAATCATGATTTTTCTATGGATTATGTATGATTAATGAAATTTTGAATGGATTATGTATGAATGTTTAAAAGTTGAAGTGTTTTGATAATTAAAAAAAGTTATTATTTGTAAAAATAAAAAAAAAATTAAAAAAAATTAATTAAAAATCCATGGGTACCAATGGATACCTCAATACACACGGGTACCTGCATAGTGGGTACCCACGAGGGTACGGAACGGGCACGGGTACCATATTTATCAAACGGGGCGGGGACGGGTATCATACTATCCGTACCCATGGGTACCCATTGACATCCCTAATTCAACCTAGCAAGTACTACCAATAATGTTAAGCGGTAGAAGTGTAAGGTATTCTTCCATGGTCACAAGACCAAATCAATAGTGTTTGGACACACACATAAAAAGATGATTCTTAAAATATTCAATCATTTTTTTTATCAATTTCTTCTTTACTACTAAAAAAATATTTCTTTATGTGTGTGTGATCAAACACTTTTTATTTGGTCATGTCACCATATTAGAATTTCTCTAGAAATGTTCTCTCTAATGTTTTACAATTAGTGTCATTTAGAAGATTCATATTGCATACTAGTTAAAATTTAAGGGAGAACTTTGTTGGTAATGAAATACTACTTATTTCAAGAAATTAGTTATGCAACTATACGGAGGGCGAGGGCTGAAGTTTGATAAGTAAATAAATAAAAAGAATTTACACACTAACAAAAGGGTCTTGTTAACCGGTGCCCTAAGAGCATTGGTTAAGAAATTTACTAATAAAAACTTCGTTTTGAAAATATAAACTTTTACTTTTGTTTTAACAATAATCACACCGCTTTTTGATGCAAACTTACTAATTTTAACACCTTAATCAATGTTTCAAGGGCACTCATTAGCATTCATTATAACAAAATTGGATGTATTATTTTTTTTTTCTTTGATGCAGAAATTTCCGATCGTAGATTAAGATAAACTAGTTTTATTTTACTCCTAAATTTTAAGGATATGGCTTTCAATTTCAAGGAAAATAATTCAATGTCCCTTATGTGTTATAGATATGTCACTTTCACGCTTTAGTCACGCTATTTGACATGAAAAATACCAATATTCAACAAATATTAATATTGCATTAAGAGTTCTGTTTTCCATCTCTCTTTTTAGAATTCCAAATTGATCAATCTCCTTAGGATGCTTAATGCCTTTTGGAAGTAGCAATATAACAATGCAATAATGGAACTTGGTAGGAGACAACAAAATATGGATAGTAGTGAGAAACAAAATGACAGCAAAGCTCCTTGAATTGTCTGCTAGACTCCACCTGCTAAAATAGAAGCAAATAGAACATAATGAAGGATCACGAAAATGTTGAAGCACAAATTTGTAGATATACAATAAGACCAAAGTCCAAACATCAAGATTTCACTCCTACTCCCCCAAGTCGAATCAAAACTTTGATACCATTTTTTAGGCCATCCAAGTACCAATAGACTAACATTTAAGATCGGCTCAAAGAGACTTTGACACCACACATTTACTAAAAACCTTAAAGTTTTATATGAAAATGTGACGTGATATGAAACATTGACTTGTTGTTGCTTCTGCAAACCCTACTCTCCATCACACTCAATAATTTCAAATTCAAAGTACCAATTATTCTTTCAATTTAGCTCCTTAGAATTCATCTGCAGCTATATTTTGAGATATTATATTCTCTTCTCTGACCGTGAAGATCATTATTGGATATTATAGAACACTTTCAATTAGTGCTTTATGACTATGTCCCATCCTAAACCCTTAAATAACTCAACAAATGAACAAAGACAAAAGATTCAACAATCACTCAACCTTTGAAAAAAAAGACTACACGAAGAAAACAGCTAGAATATGATTCAAATGGGACAATTAGAAACTAAATAAACAACAATCAACTCAAAAAATCTTAGGTTATTGCCGTTTAGTTTATGAAAATATTTTCTATTTTTATTGTTGAAAAGTGTTAAATTTTGTTACTGGAAAAAAATCAGGGTTAACTATACTTGCTAATAAAGAGAGAGTAGACTTTTAAATTGAACAATTGTATTACTGTGCGCCCTCTAAAAAAAATTGTATTTATTGTATACATTTTTCTGCAAACAATAATATACCAAAATAATTCTTTCAAAAAAAAAAATATACCAAAATAATTATTTTTTTTATTTTTAGAAATGCATCATTTCTAAAAAGATTGTTAAAATCATGAGTTAACCAGTGGAATTGAACAATTTCACAGGTCTAGGTATCAATCTGAGTTCACTCCAGTTTAAGCTCGAATTTTAGTATACTTGGAGATGAAACTGAGTTCACCCAGATGGACTCATAGGCAGGGATGGCAAAACGGACCGTCCCATCTAAGCTCTCTTAAAATCGGACGAGACGTGACGAGTCAAATTAGGTATTTGAGTTTAAAATTTAATCTCGTCCCGTTTAATGGTGGGAAGACGAATTGGCGGACCGACTTGCCAAACAAAAAACTTTTTTTTAGAGAAAGAAAAACAACTTTTTTTAATGGCACTCCAACTCGTTTCCTAGGTACACTATATCCTTTTGGTTTTTAATGCAATTTTTTAGAACTTAATTGTTACAACAAAAAAAAACTATGTTGCTCTTATCATAAAAAAAATATATAAAAGTAAGAAAAATCTGTCAACATAAAACAAATCTGCAACATAAAATAAATCCTTGTAAAAAAAACCAAAATATATCCAAAAGGATAAAATAAGTCTAAAAAAATAATGAAAAACAAGTTATGCGAACCAGCCCTCCCCGCGCCGTTTTTCCAACGAGTTAAGTGGGATGAGCCAACTATAGGAAACGAGTTTAAAACTTCAACTCAGTTCGCCAAGAATAGCGGGAATAAACAGACCAGTCTGACAGGTTAGGCCTGTTTTGCCACCCTTACTCACAGTGGATTTGGTAAATTCAGATAAATTTGGGTAAACTCAACAATTTTGTTTAAAGATCTTTTTATCTCAATTTTCATATTCAAATGCTTTTCTTCTTTGTTAGCTTGATTTGGTTATAATATAAATTTTTGCTGGACAATCATGACACGAATCTGTATGAAGTCCAACATTACGCCATGTACAACAATTGTAAATCAGACACTTATTTCATTCCTGCACAATAAGGTAACACAAGAAATGTTCAAGTTAACATGGTAACTTTAAATTTTGGTCATCTTAGTAGAACAAAGTTTATCATCTTTATTTTCCAAATACTTTGTATTGGGATTTTATTTAGTCAAATGATTCTAAAAATATATTGTAGCCAAAATAGTAACTGTTTATGGAAATTATAGTAATGGGAAAACAAAGCAAGTTAACATATGATGAATTGCTGATACGGGGAACTTCAAAACACATCTCACAAATTGTTGCCAAGGAATCTATGAAATGCCATAACAAAGTTTTCACTTTAGAGTACTTGTGATTTGAGAATTCAAAATGTCTAAACAGAGAGTTATATAGCAAGATTTCAACATTAAAAGCTTGCAAAATGAAATCATTGGTGATAAGCCGAATAAAAGACAAATTACTTACATGTAACAACTAGCCATCCACATTCATTCACTGTGACAGTTGATTGAAAATTTTAGGATAAAAATAATGTTCTTGGATCGCATAAGTGAAGCTGTGGGCATAAAAGATAGTGTTGTCAGCGCTTTCCAAGTCAACATTTCTTAGAAATCGTGGTTGAGTCTAACACAACCCTACAAAACCGGTTTGTGAGGTGATGATTGCACTCACTTATAAACACATTTCAGGTCATCTCCTAACGGATGTGTGACTTTTAACACACCCCCTCACGCTCAGGACTAGACATCTGAAGCGTGAACATAAATGGCGGGTGGCCCAACGGATCTTGGAGGAGGCTCTGATACCATCTTAGAAATCGTGGTTGGACCTAACACAACCCCACAAAACTGGCTTATGAGATGAAGATTGTCTCCACTTATAAACACATTGTCAGACCATCACATATCCTACGTGGGACTCTTAACAACATTGTTACATACAAATAATTAAAATATTTTTCAGCACAAACATGAATTGAAGGCAATGAAAAAGTGGCAAAAAATACAAGAAAATCAACATCATACACATACAGAAAAACCAGCAGCAAACTTCGTTGTTTCTATCAATAAATAACACTCAATAACATTGCTTAACCACTTGATCTTGCCTGCGCTAATTTCTGAAAATTAAAACGCAGCATTTGTAAAGGTAATGTGTATATGAGCTCATTATAGCATGCAGTTCTCCTAACTCTTGTGCTACATTTAAATTTGGAAACAAACTTGAATTTTAATCAACATTATGTGAACAAAAAATGTACTGCATTGTAGTTGCTATGTTTATTGTGAATTGAAACAAAAATATCAGGAGATAAAATAATATATAGAGTAAACTAAACTCTATTTGTGGAGAACCTTGAATTACATACGCTCTCCATTTGTGTTAAAAATATACACTTTCTTCCTTGAGAAGTAAAAGTTTCGAGTAAATTATATTATTCTCCCCTAAATATGCACTGAATTTTAATCAATTTTAACGTAGATAAATATTTTTATGATATTTATTAACTTTGAGCCACCGTTTAAGAAAAATAAATTCAATGTTAATGATAACTAAATTCAAAAATTTTATCATTTTTTAAGAAGTCAAAAAGGGGAAAATTTTATCATTAAATTGATAATTTAGAATATAAATTCATTTTAAATAGCCATAATTTATTTGTTTTAGTAATTTTTCACATATTTTAATTTTAATTATATTTTGTTTTGTTTCATATTTTATAATAGGGTTTATATTATAGAGTATAGTTTTAAAATAAGCATTTAAATTTTGATTACATTAAAGTGAACCTGTAATATTATTTTTCTTCGCACTTTGTGTGTTAGATTTTTGTCACTAGATTATTATAAATAATAGCATAGCACTCCCATGCACCGTCTGTCATCTCTTTTTCTATTGTATATTTATTTTATCATATGTTTTAATTTTAATTTGTTTAATATATCCATTACTAAAATTTCACTTTCAATATTAAATTTAAATCTTTTTTAAATTCTCTACAATTATGATGTATATTTGAATTTAAAATTGAAAAAAAGTTGAGATGGTATGAGTAAAATAGAAATAATGAAAAAATCATCCCAAAATGCCTCAAACCATTTATATATAGTTGTAGATTTTATAATACACACACTATATAAGAGGAGGCGAGTTTTCTTAGAAATCGTGATTGTGTCTAACACACCTCATAAATCCGGCTTGTGAGGTGTGTATTCTCCAACTTATTCATGACATCTCTCAACCGTTGTGGAACTGTTTAACGTTAACACCCCTTTCACGCCCATAACTATTGAACTCGATAGATTATTTAAGCAAAAACTGTACAAAGAAATAAAAGATATATGCTTTGATAGAACCATTGAAAATGTATTAATGGATTGATTGATCCATTCGTTACCATTCAAATTCATATCCATCCATTTCATTTATCTTGTCACACATACTCATTTACTTGTTTAAATCAATTAACAAAGATAAACATTTTAAAAACTTATCGAACCTTGATGAATACATGCTTTTATTAGTTAAAGAAAAGATTAAAACACAATTAATAATATCATTAATTTTAAATTAAAATATAAATTTTGAATATTAGATAAATTACACAAAATGGAAACGATCTCATTCTCATGAATCAAACATTACATGAGTCGTGCATTTTCATCGCATACAACACCGCCAACTACATGCATGTACCAACAATATATTTTACAAAAAATACATGTCTCCCTAATTATATATTCATGTATTAAATATGAATATTGGAGTCATGCATTTAAATCACAAACAAGAACATTAATCTACATGCAGAAACAATCAATATATCTTGCAAAAAATACATACATCTCTCATTCATCGTATATTAAATATGACTTTTAAGTCATGCATGTCATATGAAAATAAATGTTATATATGTTAGAAATACAAAGTTAGATAAAAACATAATCAACGTTAATTATTTATTTGGTCTTTCATTTATTTTATTTACTTATTTTTCTTTTTGCACAAATGCGTACAATAAAGAAATTTTTGCAAACTTGTACAAGTAACAATTTTATTTTATTTTTTTGCTAAATTAAGAGTATAACGACATCAAAGAGAACATAAGACGTCTGAACTAAGTTAACACACCCTCTACAAAAAAGATATTCGTCTGATTAAAAAGAAGCACCAAATTGTTACTAGAGAAAATTGGTTTTTACTGCAGCAGTGAACATTTCGTTAGCAAAGGTGATCTCGTTATTGGCCTCCAATGGAGGTGTTACCAAATTTGTTGTGGGAGATTCACTATGATGAAAAAGAATGGATTGAAGACATGTTTTTGCAAAATCCACATACAACTTAAAGCTCGCTCTCGTTCGACATTTAAAAAAAAAAGAAAGATTAAGAATCAAAATTAAGAGAATCAAAATGATTGAAATCAATTGACTGAAGAAAGAGGAACAAAGAGATCAAAAAGAGATAAAACGACTAATCAACAAAGATAATAGGTAAATGGCGTTTGAGTTAAATAGTTATATTTTTATTCTAGTTGAGTGGCTAAAGATGGTTAAAGAAGCCGCACATATAGAATAAATGATATATTGTCATTGAATGTGAATTAGGATAGGGACAAGTGTCTGTGACCATCAAAGTTCTTCAGAGTTTTTTCCAAAATAAACATCTTATTCATGTCAACTAACATTAGAGATAGGATTCAAACAATTAATTAAAGCTAACTAAAGCATGTCAATATATTATATCAATAGAGTAATCGTAGAATAGCCGCTTTCAAATAAATAGTGGTTTTACCGGAAAAAAAATATCATCTAAAGGTTAAATTAAAATAATATATAATTCAATCAGATTTAGGTTAAAAAAAATATTATCTATTTCTTAAAATAATATATTATTCAGTTTTTGAAGATATTATCTATTTCTTAAAAAAAAAAAATTAGCTATTTGTTTATTAAAAAAAGATATTAATTATTTGTGTCAAAACAAAAACTTAAATATTTATAAAATAAAAATAAGTTAAATATTATCAACATATATAAATTTTAATATACTAAATAATTAAAATATAAATAATTAGAATAAATTACATTAAAACAGAATGTCATGTTCCTCTAGTAAAAAAAACATAATATTATGTTTTTTATGTTAAAAGATAATTTCATTAACAAAAGTCTGACAATAAATCAAATGCCAAGACTACATAAATATAAGGTGAAGTCTTTTCAATCCATATGCAATTTAAATTATGAAGAGCATATTTAGCCAAATAATAAGCAGTTTGGTTGGCTTCACGCCTAATATGCAAACAATTTAAATTACAAAAACAAACATTAAAATTAATACAATCTTCAATAATTGAGCCGAAATAGGTGAAAGATTGTTGATGAACATTCAACACCAAAACCACATTAGAAACATCTAATCTGATGTAAGATTCATAAAAGACATCTCTTTCACAAATTCCAAACCCTTCCACATAGCTAAAGCTTCTTCAACCTCTGAGTCTGATAAAGAAAAGACTTGCTAGCAGTTAGCAACAACGACAACACCTTTATTCTCTCTCACCACAACATCAATACCCGACTTACCTTCCTCTATTGAACCCGCCGCATCAACATTATGCTTATAGAAACCACTAAAAGGAGGTGTTCAATGAGCATCAGATATTGACAAAATTAGACCTCAACTTAGCGTCTCCAACAACACCGTATTAACCCTCTTAAAATTTACAATAAATCTTTATACTTTTTAAACAATGATAGTCACATCAATCCCTTCAAAATATTTCTTATTTCTATCACAACATATAAAACTTACAAGTAATATTACCAAATATAAAACTAATATAATGCGAAAACAGAATATAATATTATATTTTATCCTTTAAAAAGGTATTAAATTTTATATACGAAGTTAAGTTTGGTTTGGTTTAATTTTAAAGAAAATCCAAGGTTTAATGTAAATAAAGAAATTTTCACAAAAGGATAATAAAACAAATCAACAACTCGGAATTACATTATGTTATTTTTATTGGTGTTAATTCTTCTGTTTTTAAGGGAAGAATTAATGCAATTTGGTGTCAGTTGAGAGGTATTAAAGTCTATCAAAATATTGTTTCATTTAAAAATCCAACTCGAGTTGATTTAAATATGAATAAATTATTAATTTGATTTTTTAAAAAATAATAAATCATTAATTTGATCTATAAACTATATCATTCTCTTTAATTTAGCCATTATACTATAAAAATATGATAAGTATAAGTATTTTTAAAATATATGTTGATGGAAACTGAAATTAGTTGAGGTAGACTGAGTTTCTTCAACAAAGATTCCTTTTGCTTCAAGTGGTAGATGATGAGGGATGAACTTTGTCCATTAGTTGCATGTTCTCTAACTTCTACACTTGAGCGTTAGATATGGTTGTTTTTGAGTTTGAGATATACTAAGAAATGCATAAATAAAAGCATAAAGATAAAAGGATAAAAATTGCAAAAATAATTTTGTTTATTTGATTTGATGTGTTAATTATAATGTATATATGAACAAAGCATTAATAGTGACTATTGCGTATTAGCTAAATGACGTGACTCTTTTATTAGTGGGATCGGGACACTACACGTTCGACTTCATTCTTCTCTCCTCAAGATGATCCATTGACACGATCCTTTCATGCACAACTCCATTAGATATCGTGTCTTCTCCCTCATTTTGCGGAACATTTATTGACATTGAGAGCAAGGATTATGAATTTGATGTGTCATTATCCAGTTCCACCATACTTTGACTCGGTTCTAAGCTTTTGATGACCCACATTATGAGTTAGTGGTGTTGAGAAAGAATCAACTTCTTGGTTCGTTCATCTAGTATCATCTATACATTACTCGATGGAGGGCTTCTTCACCTAATATTTTAATCACATATTTTCTGAGTTTGGTTAACATAATAATTTTTTTAGGTGTAAACAATATCAAATAAAACCCCTAATTTTTTTTTAAATAAAAGAGAGGAAATAATAATTCAAAAATTACTTTATGGATTAAAAATTGTTTACAAACTATTTATTTTAATACTATTTTTTAAATATAAACTATTATATTTTTATAGTTTTTTTTATCAAAATTATATTTTTATTGTTTAAAAACAAATTAAAAAGATGAAATTTCAACAATAAAATTGTTGAGACACGAATTCATCAAAGATCACATTATTCGTGTTCGTGTTTCAACTCTTAACTACTGACGTGGCATGTCTGCTCCTTCATCATAATTTTCCCTGCCACGAAATCCTTCTTCTTACTTTCTCTCTCTTCCAATTCTTTCTTCCCCAAAATTCCCAAATCTCATTCGATTCAATTCAATCTTGAATCGGTGAATTCAATTGACCAATTTCTTGTTGGATACGTTTCTGCAAATTAGGGTTTTTAATTTCTTGGATCGATTTGCAAGAGAGAATGGAAACAAGTAGAAGAGCGGTGGAATCATACTGGAGATCACGGTTAATCGATTCAGCTACATCAGATGAAGATAAAGTCACACCCGTTTACAAATTGGAAGAAATTTGTGAGCTTTTGCGTTCTTCGCATGTTTCTATTGTTAAGGAAGTTTCTGATTTTGTTTTGAAACGTTTGGATCATAAGAGTCCCATTGTAAAACAGAAGGTATAATCAAAATTCCGTTTTTTAATTTTTGGTCTCTGTTTTTTAGTTTTTGAAATTGAATTAGGTAGATCTTATCTGGGTTGTTCAAAGTTTGATTCTTTTGTGAAATTATTAGCAGTATTGGGTAATATTGAATTAGACTATAGCATGCATAGGTGGAATGAAAGAGATGCAGTGGATTTGAATTTTTGGAATCAACTTTATGAGGAATGTATTATAGTAGTACTTTTGTTTTTGGTGGGAAAGTGTTCGGTCAAGAGCTAGGTAAAGTCTGACAAAAATTGTTCGTACCAGTAATCAAACTTGAGTTGTCTCGAATAATTTTTCCTTTGGTGGAACTCATTAACCACTTGAGGGCAATCACTTGGTTATAATGTTTATTACTTTTGTTGTTCATGATTGTGAAATTGCATGCTTTTGTTTCCTTTTTTATTCTTTTATTTTCTCTGCTGTTATATTTAGAGGTGCACAAGGTTGTGAGGTGATAGTTTTCATTATCAATTTAAGGCTTTGTCTAATGTGCACAAGTAAATTAGTCACATCACATCACATTTGATCCAATACTAAGACTTATTGATCCAGTGGTAGAAACAAGCTTGTGCATGGCGCAAGACTTGTCTCAGTTGTGCATCATAGAATTGACCTTAATTTGATATCTTGGGATGAAATGAAATTATTCTTTAAGAACACCCATTTGAAGTTTGAATTAAATTGTTGTTCTTGTCCTCAAATTTGCATAGTTCATTGCAGTGGTAGTAACTGTAACCAGCAACCATAATTATATTTGTTATCAAGCAGTAATGTTTGGAGGTGTTGATATGAATTATGAATAGAGGGTCTTAATGGTTTTGGTGTCAGAAATTGTATTACAGATTGATATATCGTTTGTCTAAACTTGTTTTGCTCTTTTTTGGTGAAAATATTGTTGGCAGGCTTTAAGATTGATAAAATATGCAGTTGGAAAGTCTGGTGCCGAGTTCAGAAGAGAAATGCAGAGACATTCAGTGGCAATTCGTCAATTATTGCATCACAAGGGACAGTTGGATCCTTTGAAAGGCGATGCACTTAATAAGGCTGTGCGGGAAACTGCTCAGGAGGCTGTCTCTGCCATCTTCTCAGAAGAAAATAGTAATAATAATTATAAGGCCGCTGCTGCACCTTCTCAAGATCTTAACAGGCGGATACAAGGGTTTGGGAATACAAACTATGAACCGCCACCTGAAGATATCAAGTCTTTTATTAGTGAGGTAGTTGGTATTGGAAGTGCATCAATTAAGCAAGGACTTCATAGCTTAACACAAGGACATTCACTAATGAAGAATGAAACTGGAAGTGGAAACTACAAGAGTCCAATTCAAAGGTCGTTGACCGTTGAATCGGAACGTGGTGACAGATATGAACCAGTTGCATATCGTAGTGAAACTCAAAGTAGTTTTGGACTTCCAAAGAATCAATCTAGCGGTTCTTGGAATCAGGATTCAAGAGTAAATAAGATGGACATTTCAAATGGTGAATCCAGTGGAAATTCTTCAGAGATTAAGACCAGAGAAGATAGGTTGCTGGAGACAATTGTAACTTCAGGAGGTGTTCGCCTGCAGCCCTCCCGAGATGCCATTCAAGCTTTTCTAACAGAGGCTGCAAAGTTGGATGCTCTGGCTTTAAGTCACGCTCTTGAACTAAAGCTCCAATCTCCTATTTGGCAGGCATGTCTGCTATGTTTATACTTCTAAAATCTACACATGAAAAACAAAACATGTGAATTATAGAAACATGCACTTTCTTATTTAAATGAGTTTTTTAAAGTGTGCATATTAAATTTCTTTTTTCAAGTATTCCGGAATATAATATGGTGGAACTTTACATGACCCTTTTCTGTTATGGAAACAGTTTAACCTCAAAATGCTGACAATGTGTGTATTGAAATTTATGCAACTACACATTTTTGCCCCTTATATTATTAGACCTCTCCATCTTAAATGTCTCTGTGGACATACAAGTGAATACCATGTATAATGGATTGGTTGTCATATTTATTAAAGTTTTGAAATTTTTCATGAAATGTAATGCAACTTTTAACAATAACTAAATTTACGTTTTGGGTTTTAAACAAAAAAAGCTTCTATTGAGAGTTAAGTTTTCAGGTACGCATGAAAGCTGTTTGTGTTCTCGAGTCCATCCTTAGAAAGAAGGATGATGATCATTTTTCACATGTGGCATCTTACTTCACTGAAAACAAAGACGTGGTGCTGAGATGTTCTGAATCTCCCCAAGCCTCTTTGAGAGAAAAGGCTATAAAGGTAACCTTATAGTCAATCTGGATGAATAATTACTACATGAAAATTTCATACTCTCACTCATTTACGCTCTAAGAATATTTGTAATATACTTTAACACTTGACCCCCTGATGGACAGGTTCTTAGCCTTCTAGGTGGAGACCAGCCAAACAGTTCTATTATTTCAGAGAAAGCTGCAAAGACAGGGACCGCTACTGTTGCTGAACTGCCCGACTTGATAGACACTGGCTATTCAAATGATAACAACTTAATGGACAACTCAACAAATAGTATTGATGAACAAAATATAGGGAATTTGACATCATCTACACCTCTGGTTGACGATTTATTTGGAGATATAAGTGGCTCTATTGGAGCTAGTCATGAACTGAAAAATGATGACGACCCATTTGCTGATGTCTCATTTCACACAGGCGAGAGCAAAGAACATGCAGATGATCTATTTTCAGGGATGACAGTTGGTGATGATAAACAGGGTGATCATGAGAGTCGCAAGCAGGGGATTCAAAGTGATCCTCAACTTTTTGATCTATTTGGTTCCAGTTCCAAGCAAGGAAATCATAATGGGTCTGTTAGTGATTTAATGGGTGGTTTGTCAATAGATGAAAATACCTCAAGTACGAAGCCGAAGGGAACATCATCGACAGTGCAATCCGAATCTTTATTTTCAGGTTTAAACAACCATACCCCTGACAATACTCTTGGTGGCATGTTGGGCTCTCAGGCTCAGCCAATTGGGTTCAATGTAAATCCAATATTTCCCACCGGTCATATGCCATACAATATGCCGCCTGGTATTATGTTGAATCAGCCATATCCTACCCAGCCTCTTAATTATGGTGCAATGGGAACTTTATTGGCTCAGCAGCAGTTACTTGCTACAATGGCTAATTTCCAACACATTAGTAATGTCAACATGCGAGATGGCGGTGTTTCTCAAATGGTTGGACCTAATGGAGCTTCCCCTTTGCCAGACATATTTCAGCCAAATTTGACATCTCAAACTCCCAGCTCAATCATCAACAATTCAAAGAAAGAAGATAATACTAAAGCATTTGATTTTATCTCGGTAAGTTCGTGGTAAATACTTTTTATGTGAATTACACATAATAATATTAATATTTGCAACTTGAATACAACAACAACAACAACCAAGCCTTATTCCACTAAGTGGGGTCGGATGCATGGATTAAATTACGCCATAGTGTTATATTGTAACCCTAATATTTGCAACTTATTGATTACAAAACAAGTTAAAACCAAATTATTAAGAAGAATGTGGATTTTAATAGTATGACATCATTTGATACTCGATAAAATAATAAAGGAAATGCTACTAGTGCCCCTGTGGCACTAGTTAAGCTAAAAAGAGATGAATGAAGTATTTTGGGTGGACCTGAAACTGATGTGTTGATGACACATTCAGCTTGCTTCATTATATTGATTACTTGTTATGCAACTGTTTAGCTGTCAGGTGTATTGAAATTGAAATGATCACTTTGTTTCATGCTTGTAGGACCATCTTGCCTCGGCTCGCGACTCAAGGAGAGTGATTTGAAATTTAGATTTTGTGCTTTTGTTGAGGATATTTAAGGTGTTGCTGTGTTGGATTGACATTATCACATTAATAGATGATATTCTGCATGTCCATGTTAACAACGTAATAAAACGAGAAACACTTCCGACATGGAATAAGAGACAGTTGCAGTTCTCAATGTTTTTCTGGATAGCATATAGCAGGATAATGTTGCGTAATGTTTTATTTTCATGAGTATGTTTTTCTTTTGAGAAAATTATTTTTATGAGTATGTTGTGTACTTAGTTAACTGTTGATAAATTTTTGATAAAGTAATTGCTGAGATTTTGCTACTGCAATTGATTGAGTATTCCTTTTATTTGTATTTGTCTTCATTGCATGTGTGGAAGAGCAAAAAGGCCTTAGTGTTAGTGTAGTTGCTTCATGCTTATGTATCATAGATTATAGATGGTTCTATATATTATTTTTTCTTTTTTCTATTACAGTTTATAATATTTTCCATGATATAAATATCTTTTTTATACTCTCATTTTCCTATATTTGTTGATGATTTTATTTTTATTTGTGATGTTGTAAATTTTAAGAAAGATGTTTCTCTTTATGTTCTCATTCTTATACGTATTAATATTAGAACTTAGTCATATTTTCAAAAAAAAAAATCTCCAATACATATAATCCAATTCGAGACATTAAATTTGAGTATATCTTTCAATAGTTTTTGAACATTGGTTCTTTATGTTGTAGATTAGTTCATTTTGCCAAGTATAACTAACATGAATAATGCTAGAAACACTCTCTTTTAAACACTATCTCTAATATCCACTCTTTTATTGGTTTAAATTATTGTGGGCCACACTTTAAAAATTAAACCCACATAAAGTGATAAGACATGAATTGATTTCATGCAATAAAAGAGTAAGTGCCGGATAGAGTGTTCAAAAGTGAATTTTGCTAGCGGTCCTCTGCCTAACATTAGTATTTTATAATCTGTTAATACTGTACTAGTAAGTGAAGAAAATATACTGTAATAGTAAGATTGACAACATTTGAAGGGGACTATTCTACAATAAATTGATGATGAAGATATTTACAAACTTGTCATTCATATCATATTCAAAAATGAAAGTGTAATTTTTTTTTAAAACTCGGTATATGATCCAAGGACCATGTAAATCGAGGGGACCAATCACACCGCCCACTTGTGGGGGTCCCATTTAAAGCATTTGTCCACCGAAATTGGCACCAAAGGAAATTGAATCTGAAAAGGAGCAAATTCGAAGATCCTAAGTCAACCACTAGATCAATCCTAAATGGTGGAAAGCGTAATCCTTTATTCATATTTTTTTTTAAGGAATCCTTTATTCATATTTGATGAGTGTTTTGAAATTAAGATTGATTTTTTGTTTTTGTTGTAGTCAAGAAGATATAAATTTGTCATTTTACCTTCAACTTTTTTTTCATTTTAAGAATTATGTATAATAGCTTTACATTTTTGGATTTAAACATTAGGCACAAAATTCAATTTAGAGATGATCATAAATGATATATTCAAATCTTGATTAAATAATAATAGAATAAAAATAAAAAAGTAAAATTAATAAATCAGAGTAGTTTAAATAAATGTTTTAAGTTGAAACTAAATTTTTTCTCAAATCAATTTCAAATTTTAAAAGTTCCACTTGCCTCTCTACTGGCCTACTCACTATGTCATTCATTCTCAAGTTGAAGAAGATTCGCATCTGAACCAAAAAAGAAACAACTATGCATCTCTAATTGAAATTACACTCGCACAGGCATTATGCAACAAATTAATCAACCAATTAAGAATTAATGTTACACTATAGATATGACTTCAAAATATGCTAGTGCTAGTATCAGAGCAGAAATGCCTCATACCTTTGTCAACATGAAAAGTGTGAAAACAAATGATCAATGAGTGGCCCAAAAGTTATTACCTGAAATTTCTATTTGTAAATCAGTTTATCTATATGTTTGACCTAATTAATTTTTATTTGTTCCTTCTATAATAATATTCTGCACAACCATAATATTTAAGACCTGGCTCCCACAATTTTCAGCTTTACCTTAACTTTGTGAAATTATTTTTTAACTTGCAAAGGCACAATTAATTCATTCACTTCTCATTTAAGGAAATCAATAGGTCTATAAATTGGATTCACATGGAACCAATTTCATTCCATGCTAAACAAAACCAATAAGAAGAAAAATAAAAATACTCATTCATACACTATGGCAAAAAACACTGCTTCATTTGTTTTAGTTCTCTTTGTTGTTGTTGCAATTTTGAATGGTTATTGTGCTGAAGGTGCAGGAAGAGGTAATCAACCAAAGAAAGACGATGATATTTATAAATCTGAAAAAACGTTCGGTTGTTTGTTTTTGTATAAGATGTGTTGGTTCTTTCAAATGAATTGTCCCGAGTACTATAAGTTCTGTTTTCCTTCTCCTCCATCTTCCCCTTCTCCTGATTTTCCTTCTCCTCCCTATCCTCCAAATTATCCTTCTCCTCCTAAGTTTCCTTCTCCTCCCTCTCCTCCAAATTATCCTTCTCCTCCTAATTATGGTAATCCCCCAGCTGAAAGTGGTGATAGTCCAACAGCTCAAATCGTTCCATGATTGAAGATTGTGGCCCTGCATGCATAGTTTGTGTACCATTGATATCTATACATTCATATATGTATTATTTTGTGTGAGTGTGTGAAAGTATTACATATATGAAAATAAATGACCCTTCTAGCTTCTTGAGTATGTCCAGTCAAGGATATAGTAGTATTTTTTATAAATTATTGTGTTATGCCAAATTTTGTAATATTGTGCCACATTATTATATAATGAAATAAAATTATCATGTGTGTTAACTTCTTGCTGTATCGTACTCGTACATAGCTACTTCATTATTCCTTAATTTTAAAGTCCCTCTATTTTCCAACAATTAGAGGAAACAAAAAGAGGAGTTAATAGATCAATGCAGTGTGTTCACATAAAAATTGGCAGCATATGCCGGAGTTTCAACCATGATTAACATTGAATCCAACCTTACAAATATCATTTATTATTTGGACTCAGTTTGTTGGTAAGTTAGTAGAAATTCTGGCCTAGTTTCTGCAAATTGATGGAATAATCATTTGAGAAAAGATATAATCATTATATTTTCATTTTGCTTATAAGAAAATCATTATATAATCCTGTGAGCTATTCTAAACTCACTTGTTGATTGAAGCATTAACTTAACTACCATGTTTTGTTTAGATGAATATATAACTAGTATGTTGTTATGTTAACTACGAATTTATAAGAAAAAAAGATTATCAAAGTTTATTTTTGATGTGTAAAATATTTTAAACTGTCAATCAATAAAAAAACTATGTAATGTATGAATTTTAAAATATTATGATTAAAATCAACATTTTTATTGATATGACAATTCATAATTGTTTTATAACTTCCAATCGGTCTGAAAAATAAGAGGGAACAATCTCCTCTAAAAAAACAGGAAGGGATTTACACACAGTAGCAAACAGAAGGAGAATGACTAAAATTTATGTCACTCTTTCCTTGTGTTTCTACCCAAATTTTTTTTTAAGAAAACCAAAATAAAAATATTAAAAAAAATAATATCTCGTAGTCGGTACAAGATGTTCTAGAAAGAAGACAAAACGTAACAATTACAACATCTAATTAAATCAGATCAACAAAAACAAACAAAAATGACAAATTAGGTTGCTAACTTGAAACAACTAATTGAACTATATCATCGAAGATGAAGATCTAAAGACAAAATACCATTATTCACTTTCAGGTTAAAAGGTTTACTTTGTCAAATAATAGTTGTATTGAAACTTGCTTGTTCTGAAAGATGAGTATTTTTTTCCTTCCAAATAATCCACACAGAAGTCAACCAAATCAGATGAAGAGTAGACTAATAAGTCTTCGAATATCCTCCTAAATTTCCAAATCGTTGAACATGATCAACAAGATGTGATGGACTGGCCTGCTGCACACCTAGCCACTGCCAAAAAAAATACCAAAGACTCCCAAACACAATACATTTCGGAAATAGATGATCGATTGTTTCCTCCATCTTGCAACCACTCAAACATTGAATATCAGTTGATTGTATAACTCTTTGCCGCACTAAAATTTCTTCTATAGAAATCCTATTGAAAAAAAAGAAATAGCCTCATGATATAGCTACCAATCCCAAGTGTCTACCGCACCTTGCCAAAAAATATTACAAAACAACAATTCACAACACTCACCCTCCTCCTCCTCCTAGTAACCTCCGACATCAAGACTAAGCCATATAAAAAAGATGGCAAAACCTATCAGATAAAGGTCCGTCTTCCAACCACGGTCTGACAAAAACGTTCTAGTCTCATCGCCTACCACCCTCACAAATTAGATATTTTATGAATTATGAAAATGTAATAGCTTTGTATTTTTGGATTTAAATATTGGAAATGCTAACAAATAATTTTAGGGTACTTTTTAAAAACATTAAATAATAAATTCTTATGAAAATTTATGTATTCAATATATTGAAAATTGAAGTATTTGATATTTTTTTCTTTAAAATTCTTATTTTAGAATGTTATAACTACAAATACACCAAGAAGGCTCATTACACTTTATTATTCCACTCAAAATTTGTGGTGCTTTAATCACGCACTAGTTCACACAACTACATTACCATATTTTGGAAGAAAATTAGAATTCAATCTCAAGAATACAACAATGTTAGATGGAGAGATTTACACTAATTGTAGCCATACTTTATCTGAACCTTAATCAAAAGAATAATATCAACATTTAAGCGTAGAGCATACTCAACTCAATTTACACAAAATAATAAAAAAATAAAAAAAGACCTAGTAAATTTTTTTTTTGAGGAAACCTAGTAAATATTAAGACTATGGAATTCCCACACGGTTTCAATTTATGATAATAAATTTCGTCATGCAAAGTCGAAATTCGTTAATAAATTGGAGCTGCCAATTCATTCTAGAGAAAATTAAACAAAACAATTAAGTGCTGCAAAAGAGTATAATCTAATTGATATGGCAAAAATCATCAGTGCTTCATTTGTTCTAGTTCTCGTTGTTGTGACATTAGTTATGATGAATATTTATGGTGTAGTTGAGGGTAAAGATGAATATGAACCGCCGGTTATAAACGATTGTGGTCTTTTGCATGACATGTGTTTTTACGTTGATCCTAAATATTGTCCTCGTTACTATAAGTTTTGTACTCCACCTCAAAGCCTTCCATGATCAGATATCAATTGTATCCAAGCATGGTAATTTGTGTGTAATATTCATGATATCTATATATAGCTAAATAAACCTTCATAGGCTTACTTGTGCCTTAGCTAGATAGCTAGCTAGTAGCTTCTTGAAGGATATATATTTTTACATATGTTTTGTTTGTGCCATGGATTTGTATTATATGATCGAAGATTGTGACCATGCATGCATAGTTTGTGTACCATTGATATCTATATATTTATATATGTATTATTTTGTGTGAGTGTGTGAAAGTATTACATATATAAAAAATAAATAACCCTTCTAGTTTCTTGAGTATCTCCAGTCAAGGATACAATTCACAACACTCACCCTCCTCTTCCTCCAAGCTAGTAACATCCGAAGTCAAGATTAAGCATTTCCCCCGCACTCCTCGGTCTAAATTACTTATCTCAGCAACTGTCGCTTGACGAATATACCCAAGATAAAAAATACGGCGGAACCTATCACATAAAGGTCCACCTTCCAACTACGGGTCAGACCAAAAACGTTCTAGTCCCATTACTTACCACCCTCACCAATTATATATTTTATGAGTTATGAAAATTCAATAGCTTTGTATTTTGGATTAAACACGAGAAATGTTAAAGAGTGTTCTTAAGATATTCTTTAAAAATCTTAAATGATAAATTTTTATGAGAATTTGTGTATTTAGTATATTAAAAATTGAAGTAATTGACAATTTTAAAAAATAATTTCTTCATTTAATTTTTTTAAAGAGTAGGATGAGAGTACTCTTTAGGAAAATCCTTTAAACAATACTAGTACTAGTATGTTATAACTACAAAATAAACCAAGAAGGCTCATTACACTTATTCCACTCAAAATTTATGGTGCTTTAATCATGCACTAGTTCACACGACTACATTACCATATTTAGGAAGAAAATTAGAATTCAACAACCACACACAATCAAATACCACAAACGTTTTTTAGTTTGATGTATATATCCATACCAACTGCAGTAAAAAAAAACCCTTTTGTTATTTATATTATACTCCATTTATTTCTTAATTACTAATAAGCTAATGAATTTAAAGTACGATCATAAAAGGAAACCACCCATACCCGAGAACACTTGTATAAAATAGTAAAAGTGGTGAGGCCTACATTACCCTCTCTTATTTAGGGGGTAATTACTCTCTCATGATATCAACCAATCAAAATGTAATACACATAGGCAACATTAAATATCAAATAAATGAGTCAATTTTTTCTAAAAATAAAAAGAGTTAATCTTAATCATAAGGTAACTTTTAATATTTTTATTTTTTATTTAATTATATTAAGGTGTTCAATCTTAATTAATTTACACTACAAGACTTATAACAAATAAAAATTTTACATCAAATTTCTTTCATCTGGATGTCCTTAAATTCATCACTTACATTCATAAAATTTCTTCCATTCCAGAACCTCGAACGTGAGAACAAAAACATCTCCTTTATTCAAATTTCTTCTTCTTTATTTTTCCCTATTGATCAATTCTTGTTTCTTTTTCATTCTTCTTCCCATTTTGATTGTTCAATTTTGTCGTTCCAAACTGCCGCAGTTTCCAATTATAGTGAGAATTGTCGTTGTTTCTAGAACCGCGTCAGGTATCGTGACTTATTTTTTTTTATTTAAGCAGCCAACCTAATAAAATCTGCTAACACGCATAGACCTACTTCACTATCAACCAAAGTCTTTAAGTCCAAACAAAAGAAAAAAAGCCTCATGACATAACCATTTCAGCAGCAACCAAAAAAAATGCTAGCAAACTCCCACAACATCACAGCCGCAACACCTGCTAGCAGTCCTCAAAGTACAACAGATGACTTACTCAATTGTTATAATTAACTACCTCACAATCAAGAAAAATCAAGTCACCATATTTGACGTGGTTCTGGAAATAACGACAATTCTCACGATATTTGAAATCAAACGAACGACGACGATTCTCACGAAAATTGAAAAATGCGGCAATTTGGAACGACAAAATTGAACAATCAAAACGGAAAGAAGAAATTTTATGAATGTAACTGATAAATTTAACGACATTCAGATGAAAGAAATTTGATATGAAATTTTAATTGTTCTAAGCCAGTTCCGTAGTGTAAATTAATTAAGATTGAACACCTAAATATAATTAAGGTAAGATTACATTAGGGGTCCTTTATCTTATTTATTTGTAACACTTTGGTCCTTTATCTTTATTTTTCCCGTTTAGGTCCTTTATCTCTCTTAAAAGCACGTATACATCCTTTTTCTCTTTTTTTTTTATTAAAAAGTACATAATTTTATTTTTAAAAATATATTTTTATTTAAAATGAAAAAAATCCAGAAATATGCTGAAGATGTTTATCATCTTCATCTTCTTCCTTTGAATCTTCATCATTTTTTTTAAATAAAAAAAACTACTAAAATATATCTCCAAATATCGTGAATTAATGTTATATTCACCTCAAATCTTCTTTTAAACACAAAAACTAAAACCTTAATTTCACAAATGTTGTAAGGCGGATGATGGAGGCTTAGTAACTGGCGGAAGGGTTAGGCTTTACGAAAGTTAAGATTGTTCTGGCTTTACGAAAGTTAAGATTGTTCTGGAAACAACAAAATTGATGTGCAAAGTTTCTCTCAATTTTGGGGTTATTTTTATGCCGGGTTTGAATATTGAGTTAGAAAGTAGTAGTAGTAATAATAATAATAATAATCATGATGATGATCATAATAATAATAATAATAATAATAATAATAATAATAATAATAATAATAATAATAATAATAATAATAATAATAATAATAATAATAATAATAATAATAATAATAATAATAATATACGGTGTGACAATTTATATAACTAAATCTTTTTTTTTTGTGATGAAACTAAATCTCTTTCTCTGTAGGGTTTTGATTTTTGTGTTTAAAAGAAGATTTGAGGTGAACATAACATTAATTCATGATATTTGGAGATATATTTTTGTAGAATTTTTTTTGATTCAATGAAGATGATGAACATCTTCATCATATTTCTGGATTTTTTTCATTTTTAATAAAAATATATTTTAAAAAGTAAAATTATGTATTTTTTTAATTAAAAAATGAGAAAAAGGATGTATATGTGCTTTTATGAGAGATAAAATACCTAAACGAAAAAAAAATAAAGATAAAGGACCAAAGTGTTACAAATAAATAAGATAAAGGACCTCTAATGTAATCCTGTCTTTAATTAAATAAAAATTAAAAGTATTAAAAGTTACCTTATGATTAAAATTGATTTTTTTTATAGAAAAAATTGACTCATTATTTGACATTTAATGTTGCCAATGTATATTACATTTTAATTGGTTGATATCATGAGGGGTGAATACCCCTTAAATAAGATAGGGTAATCTAGAAAAGACCAGTAAAAACTCTTTTTCAGGTGAAAAATGCTTGATAGCACGACATAACACATGCACAAATGCACACGACATTTCTCAAACCGTTTGATGAAATGTTTTTCAGATATATATTGAATCAACAACCACTTGCCCATTCTCGTGTATTTTTATTTCTTTGGACTGAACTTGTTAATATATGATAAATGCTTAATCCATTAATTAATGAATGGTCCAAAGGTCGTCACCTCAAATTTCCATTTGTTAACCAGTTTAACTACATCATTTGACTTAATTAATTTTTATTCATTCCTTCTATAACAATATTCCGGTCAACCTTAATATTTAAACCTGGCTCCCACACAGTTTTCATCTTTACCCTAATTTTGTGAAATTGTTTTCTCTCACGCAAAACCACAATTAATTCATTCACTTCTCATTTTGAGAAATCAACAATTCTATAAATTGGAGTACTATTGAGTCAATTTTATTCCATGCAAAACAATATCACTAAGAAAATAAAAATACCATATCATATCACTATGGCAAAAACCATTGCTTCATTTGTTTTAGTTCTCCTTGTTGTTGCAATTTTGAATGGCTATAGTGCTGAGGGTACTGGAAGAGGTAATGAACCTAAAGATGATCGTATTTACAAATCTCAAAAGTTTTTAGGTTGTTACTTTTGGGGTCAGATGTGTTACTTCACTCGTCTCTATTGTGATGACTACAATAAGTATTGTACTTCTCAGCCTCCTTCTTCTCCTGGTAGTGGTGGTTCTCCTAATCTTCCCAATCCTCCTCCTTCTATTCCCAACCCCCCTTCTTCTCCTAATCTTCCCAATCCTCCTTCTCCTCCTAATAACATTGATC
>Ga0315913_1000794_pt1 | contig 30965 bp, 23 predicted proteins | sample MpolsnodulesMG_FD_207736 | JGI IMG/M metagenome (GOLD analysis project Ga0315913, IMG submission 207736) | Medicago polymorpha root nodule microbial communities from Los Angeles, California, United States - small nodules | ecosystem: Host-associated > Plants > Roots > Nodule | place: USA...
ATAAATATTTTATAATTTAATTTTTTTTAAGGATTATAATTAAATATTATGAGGTAATTTATAATTTAATAAATAAATTATTTTTGTTTAATGATGTAAAGTTAGTAGGGCCTATTTAAATACTTTTCATTAGAGTCCTTATTAGTATACCCCCATTGGAGTCTTTGAATTCTTAATAAGTACTTTTATTAAAATATTATAAATAAGTGATGTGTAACGAACGGCCTATTTAAAAAGTCTATATTAAGGAACTAGCACTAACTAGCACTGTGAATGCTCTTAAATAGTTATTGTTTCGCTCATGAGTTAATTGAAGGATAAATGAATATGCTTTGATATTTGTGCATGCAGTGCTCCACAATTAAGCAAAGTCGTCTATCAAACATGCAAAGAGAATCCAATATGCAAATGCAGCCGGCTGCGGATCGAGAGAGCAACATATTTAGACGGTGCAAATGCCAACTTCGTACCTTAAAAAACGTTTAGTAATGTTCCTCAAATAAATTGTCTCAATTAGATTGGTTTCAAAATATGCAACTTGTCATGTCATTAAGAAGATGCTAGTTTTTTAATTGGGCACTAAATTTTAATAATTGTAAATTCAAGTCATATTTATGTAATATTCTCTCTATTGCTTTTTTTTAAGTGTTGTTTTAGTTTTTGTTTGAGTTTTGTGGGAAAGGGAGAGAATGGTTTTTAGAAAGGAGCAACTGAAAGAAAAAAGAATATTGGAAGGGGAGAACTTTGGAGTTTATTTTTTTTTTTCATAATATAAAACCCTTTTTATTTGTAGATATTTCAAAAAATTATTCTATGAAGGCTTTTAGGGTTTTTGATGGTTTATATGTCATTTTCAAATTTAATATATGTTGTTCTTAAAATAAAAAATATAATGATCATAAACATTAATTTATTATTCTCCAAAAAACTACTTTTTTGAAAGAAAAAAAATATGAATTATTTCTCTATTTTTCCCTATATTACTCACCCTCAAAGTCCTCCGTTCCCCTCCCCTCCAAATAACTCTCAAACAAAATCTTAGAATAATGCATTTAAATTAAGGATTTGGATTTTTGCATTTTGTTTTATTCTTGTTATACCCTAATTTTAGTCCACCAATAAATTTTATTTTTTGCACACACTCCCTCTTTTTAAAAATTCCTTATGTGTTATTCTTTTTATAATAAACATTATTATAGGTAACAAAATTTTGTGCATGTAAGTTTAAATTTGCACATAAAATTTTTTAGCTTTTTTTTAGCGGTTTTTTAAAAGTGGAACCAAATTGTTGATTTCCTTATTGTTCCGTTGAAAGATATCAATCAAATATATAAGAATAAAAATTGTAAGGAAAAGTGGAAAATAAATATGTGCAAGGACTTGGGATCCCTTTTCTCCCTCGTCTTTGGATGTAATAACTTATGAGTTGCTCTTAGGCACAAAAAAAAAAACATCGGGACGGTGGTTAACTACCATTCATCACTTTTTAAATTGGTTTAACTGATTTATAATGCGTCTGAATGGTAACTAACTATCAGAGAAGGTTGTTAGAATTCTCATTAACTTTTATGGCAAACAAGGTTTTTTCTCATCCTCCAACCTTCTTGCAAACTCTATTTAACATTATAAAATGCAAAGGAAAAAAATGTCTTCTAGGCTTCAACATTTCTCAAAATATTTGATTTGGCTGGATCATAGAGCCCTGACTTGTGTATTCTAAACGTCTAAATTGTATAATTCGAACCAACCAAGTGTTATAAGAAATGTTGGGCTGGTACAATAAATCACCTATCACCATCTGAATAGTCCAAAGATCAGGGGCAGTATTTGTAAAGTAAATGAAATTTTCTTTAAAGCAAGGTGGAAGATAAAGGTGCAGATTGATTTAGTGGATTCCTTAGTTTGTCTGTCAATGAATTGCAATTAGTGTAAGTTTGGATAAAATTATTGTGCTAGTGGTGGATTGTGGTTTTACTCTTTCCTTTTACCTTCCTTGAGTTTCCATGCTTTAGTATAAAATTACGATAGCACAGAATTATAATTTTATCCAATTTCAATTTTTCCCCAAATTGAAAACCCTAATCAATTATTTTATTTTTATTCATTCTTTCTTGAATCAAACTTTTTACCTAAATCAAAATCTCACTTTCATCAATTTAATACTCACAGTTTCAATTCAATCTTGAAGACATAAATCTACGCACTATTCATGCCCAGATTTAAAGACATAAATCTATGCATTGTTCATGCCCAGAGTTACAACTTACATTTATGCCAAAAGACATTCAACTTGCAAGAATTAGAGGCGAGAGTGTTTAGCTATTTACTAGAGAATTCAATTTCCAAATTTTATTTTCGTAACATTAGAATCGGATAGCTGGCGCCTGGCAGTATTGGACCTATGTGTTTGGATCAAAAGCTTTAATTGTAATGCTCCTTTGAATATCAATGTGAGTCAGTGATGTAGCTAGTAATTTCTTTATTTACACTTTGATGTGAGTTGTTTGAATTTGTTTATTTCTCAAATATTTTTATTATTTTGCTTCATAGAGTACACACCAATGTGTTATGAGGAGGTTTTGTTGCGTTTTTCTTTTTCTTTTTCTGAGTTTGGTTATTAATGGAGGTGATGAAATTGATGAAATTCTGGGTTGGATGATGAAGCTCATGAAAGGAAGGGATGAAGATTAACGTTTTTTCATAAAACTTAACGGAAAGGGTTTATTTGACTAACGGAGTATAAGTTAAGGGATCAAAATGAAACGTTAATTAGTTAGGGGACTAAAATGAAAACAACAAATAAGTTAAGGGAGTAAATATAAAATTTAGCCTATAAAATAATATTACAATTTGAAACAAACATACTCTTTATTAAGATAACAAAAAGTCTCCAAGTGGTGATTTGAAAGTTGAACGAGCTAAATGAATATTGTACAACATAAAAGATGACTTATATATCCAATGTCTCTGTATATGTATATTCAAATAATCTAATTTTTCTGTTGTTATGTATCGATAATGCACAATTCAATCAAATTTGTGCGAATAATAAAATTGAAGATCAAATGATGCTAAAGCCCAATAATACATAAGTCAATCAAATTTGTGCGAATAATAAAATGATTACTGCTCTTCTCCCGGCACATTTCGCTCCCACCCTGCAGCCATGCCCAAAATACCTCTACGTTAGTTAACTAACGCAAGTGTAAATTTATGCGTTAGTTAACTAACGCTGCGTGACTTAAGTCACGCAAGTGTTAAACTCAAGAGACATAACTCAAATAGAGAGATCTGGTACTTGTTTTTTTTAATGCATTTCCCAGCGCTTTGTGGACTTCTATGTACACCATTTTGATTGGCTTAATTATTCCCGTTTGCTTTTTCTTTAATTTGTTTGTGCGTCATTTATGAAATAAGAAAAATATTGAATCAACGAAAATGAAAATTAAGATTATCATACTCCAAAGGCAATAACGAAGCATAAAATAAGAAAATGTTAACTAAATTAAAAAGCAATGCTTAATTAAAAGTTGACTTGAAGCCCATACACTGCATACATTGGGTATTCTTTGGATGGGATTAGTACTACGTACTTGAACTTAATCTTATATGTTTAGATTTAGTTCTTGTAATATGATTTGGTGGCTAAGGTGGAAAGTTAAGGAGCAAAGTTTGATCCCAACTCCCACCATATAGCTGCAAATCAATTAGAAACAAACAAACGATCTTTATTAGTACATTGAGAAGGCAGTCCCAATGAAATAATTTGAAAGTACACACCGAAGATAAAATATCAGCTAATTGGGCTTTATTGCCTTTCATCTTCTTCCACTTTGAATAAATCAGATAATCTGGAGGCTAAACTCTGTTTTGCTGCAGGGGAGACGCCATGCGCACCTATCATCGACTCAAGCACAGCTTGTGAAAGTAGTTTATTCTCTATAACTTCAGTACTCTCAACCTCTGGAATAGATCCATCTTTAGAGAAACCAACAGTTAGTGATCCTAATCCTTTGGGTGATACTGTGAAAAGGATAGAGGAGCCTGGAGGGAATGTTTGATCTTTGAAAACAGAAACAAACTTGTCTATTGCTTTAGCTTCTTCATCAGTATAAATCCCGAGAGACTTCCAAATGGCTACACAATTTTCTGACACTTTCTCTGAATATTGTTGGCCCGTCAACGGCAAGATCATTGTCACCCGCATGAATTTCTCAAATGGACCTACAACAGATAACACTGTTTGGATAAAGAGCTTAATGGATAAGCTGTTTATAAATAAATTGACTTACCAGTAACGATGTCTCTGAAGAAGGGAACAGAATCCGTTAATTGATGAGCAGATTTACCCTTCCATTTGTCGGCGAGATATGGAACAGCTATATCCTGCAAATAAACACCAATGGCGGTGAATTTGACAAATTTGTCTTGAATTTGAATACCTCTCTCTCCAGCACCGCCGAGGAAGAAGTTGTTGGTGGATCCAGGTGGTTTCACGGTGGGAGGGAATGCGTAGTTCTCGATCGCCAATGACGTCACGGACTGAAGTGCCATTATAACCACAATGGAGTAGTGGTTGTATTGTATGTTATTATTATATAGGAATGGAAATGGTAATGGTAATGGTAGGTAGAGGCGTGAATGATGTGAAACAAGAGAACGACGGGTAGTCGGGTACACGTACACCCTAACGCAACCAATCAAAATTTCAAAATCCCTTACCTACCATCCATCTCACATATAATAATAATGATATATGCTCAATAATTCTTCCACAATGGCTACCTAATAACTACATGTCTGTCTTAAAAGAGAGATCCTCGTTGAGATGGTCTAAATATTTCCTTTGAATACTCTCTCTTATCATATTTATAGACAAATATAATTGATGTATTTGAATATATTACCGTTCATATACATTAATTATTTTATAAATTTAGAAGAAAAAAAAACATTTGTTTATAAATGCAACCAAATAAAGCATTTTTAAATGAATTTCCACCCACTCAACCACTTTTCATAGAATCGAGATCCTCTATTGGCTGCCTTTTTAGTTTTATTTTTTCCTTGGACTTAGGTCCTTTTAGTACAAAAATAAAATAAAATAACATTGCATATGGGAAAGATAGATAACATTTCATATGGAATTTGTACTATTAATCATGTGTTCCGGTAAGTTTTGTTTCAGTGATTAATAGTGGTAGATTGAAAGTACAAAATAATTTTACACACACAACCAATCAAAATGTTTAGAATCATTACGTTAATTAATGTTTTAAATTTATGTGGCAGTCTAGAATGTTTTGATTGATTGTATATGCAAAGTTGTTTTGGACCGTCATCCCACTACCATTAAACTCATAATGTGCGACTTAAAATGTGATATAGTATTTAAGTAACATTTTTGACAATATTTAAGTAACATAAACTGCATGCATCAACCACAAATATTGTCGGAGTTGGAGAAACCAGCATCAAAAAGAAAATAATTGTATTATGTGATTAAAAACAATTATTTACTTTTCTCCATTTATATGAGTGTGTCCAAACTTTTTTATTTATGTTTGTACCCAAATAAGACTTGCTCGCATGCTAAAATTATGTAAATGCGATGAATACTCCAATTTGAATGTTAGAGAAGGGATGTCACCTCTTGGAGAACAAACTTTAGAAGAGCATTTAAGGAATGACCCGATTTCAACGTATTCACAACAACGTTTGAATCCACTAATTTGAACATAACCCACTTCAATTGTCGAGAGTAGAGTCACTAGGATCCATGCACATATTTTACTGGTAAATATACTGAGCCTGATGCAAAACTTTGCGATACATTTCACTCCCTTCCATCCACGCAGATTTGAGAGAAAACAAAGTTGGTTTGATATGGTATTTTAATTTATTTTTCAATTTCAATTTACATATACATCGAAATGCAAAAAAAAAAAAAAAAAGAATCAAATCCTCCAGTATTGTCCAACCGAAATCACCAGAATAGACCAGGTTAGCAAGAGAATAGAATCAACGCAAAAATTAGCCTTACATTAAAATAAATTCGGCAATTGAGGAGAGGTTCGAGATAGCAAATAGCAGTGCATCGATTTTCAAGCCAGTAACCAACAAGTGCAAATTCAGTAAGAAATTTAAACAATATAATATGTAATTTATAAATTTATTTCATATATTTTAATTTGTTAATATGATTGCGGTATAATTCATTTTATGGCAATTGATGATAAGAGATAATTGTATGGATACCATACCACACTAGTAAGTAGTAATATGACAAACATACACATTAGAACAAGATAAAATCTGCTCTTTGAATAACTTGGATAATCTGGAGGCTAAACTCCGTTTTGTTGCAGGGGAGACACCATGTGCACCTATCATTGATTCAAGCACAGCTTGTGAAAGTAGTTTATTCTCTATAACTTCAGCCTTTACCTCTGGAATGGATCCATCTTTAGAGAAACTTATCTGCTCCAATTAGAAAATATATTATATTTTTTAATATTACTCAAAACAGCATAGCTATTTCAAAAACAACAAATAAAAATGCAGAACATATCATAAATTAGACTCTAAATTTTGGTGTTACTAACCGTTAGTGATCCTAATCCTTTGGGTGATACTGTGAAAAGGATAGAGGAACCTGGTGGGAATGTTTCATCTTTGAAAACAGAAACAAACTTGTTTATTGCTTTATCTTCTTCATTAGTATAAATCCCAAGAGACTTCCAAATGGCTACACAATTTTCAGATACTTTGTTTGAGTATTCTTGTCCTGTCAATTGTTTAATCATTGTCACCCGCATAAATTTCTCAAATGGACCTACAAACAAATAACACTTTCTTAGTTTATTAACGTTTAAGACTAAATCATTTTTTTTTTTTGAATAAGTTATGAAAATAAGTGATGATTTATCACGGGTCTTTATTTTTAGAGTCTTTTTAACTATGTTTTTAGTCTATTTTTATTAATTTAATATTTAATGTATAGTCAATTGAATAAATTGTAGCTTTGAATTCTTGAATGAGTTTGTTAGTTTGTTGTTAACTAATCTCTAATTAGATAAATTCATGTAATGTTGTTCGCTTTGTTTCTAGCTAGTTTCGCATTGTTAGGGCATGGAATTACCAAACAGGAACATACAGGGATTCAGACAATCTTAATTGTTTCTCATCATTTTAAATTTAAGTCTCTATTTACTTTCAATTGCAATCAACTTTGAATGTAAACCCCCCAATTTTATATTTTAAGTATTGATTAATTGTTTTATTATTACTTGATGACAAATTGGTACACTTGCCAAAAGTTTAATCAATAAGCTAAGTGTATCTTTAGTTCTACGTTGATAAAATATTGATTTCGAAAGAAATGATTATGTAAAATTTATTCTACCTAAAATTAAGTTGAAGGTAAAATTATTTATGTTTAGATACATTCGTGTAAATGTGACTTACAATAAATTTGAGTGTAAAAATCAATTCTAATATTAGAAGTTACAATTTTTAACTTCAAATAAAATCAACTCTAGAGACGGTCATTTCTAATGTAAAGGAACCAAACATATCAAAATCAATTTTACATCTCTAAACTCTATTTTACCTCTTTCAAATTAAATTGGAATCAAACATACACTAATAAAATTTATGTACATATCGTAAATTAGTTTCATACATTCTCTCAAAAATTTTCGGTCTCACAAGTACTTATACAAATAAATCAATCCAACTAAGCTCAAATTTTCCACATATCTCACTGTAGTGTCACTTTCATAATACTATTTCTAAACATATGTCATCTAAGATAAATGGTGAGAATGATCTAATTGAATTATAGTGTACATACTAGTATCATATCCATGCATTAATTTTAGTAAATTTAATCATTGTTTCTGGAATGATTATCAGTCTACTATGTGGGAAATTATTATTGTCATTATTTTTAATGGACATGCATGGATATGATACTAATATGTACCATCTATGATTAAATTTATAAAAATGCCCATGACAATGAGAGAGGTATCTACCTGTAACAATGTCCATGAAGAAGGGAACGGATTCTGTTAACTTGTGAGGAGGTTTACCCTTCCATTTCGCGGCAAGATATGGAATAGCGATGTCCTGCAAATAAACACCAATAGCGGTGAATTTGACGAATTTGTCTTGGATTTGGATACCTCTCACCCCTGCGCTGCCAAGGAAGAAGTTGTTGGTGGATCCCGGTGCCTTCATGGTCGGAGGGAATACTATGCTCTCGATCGCCAATGACATCACAAACGGCGTAGCCATTGCTCCCTAATCATAGCATGATTTCAAGATTATTATGTTCTTGACAATATAATATAGCATTGTTTTGTTAATTGTGACCAACATTTAGAGGGTAAGCCTACACCCAACATTTAGACCAACCTAGAAAGTCAAAAAATCATTAATCTTTATATATAGAAGAATCTATTTGTTTATATGTAAGAATTAGTTAGATATAAAGAAAAAAACATGAGAAATGGAAAGAGTATAGAAAAAGAGAAATTACAGAGAGGAAAAAATAGATGAGAACCAAAATATATCCAATGTCATGGCAAGGTAGGGAAACACATAAACCGAATCGACTTTCCGGTACGGTTGTTACAATTTCCGACATGGTGGTTACGAAGTGAGTCGTCGTGGTCGCCGCCAAAAGTGTTGTGGTCATAATTTTTTTTGTGGGTTTTGTAGAAGAAATATATATGTGGGAGTGAGTGTTTTGGACGAGATATGCTCGAGATGGAAAAGGTTATGATATTTTTAGTGGTGATGATCTGGACGAAAAAAGAAAAAGAGATGGTAGAAAATACAATAGTGTTATATACACTGTGATATTTATAAGTTTTTATTTTTTAAGCAAATGATATTTTTAAGTTATAGACTATATTCTTTGTCAAAAATAAAAAGTTATAGACTATATTCATGTATTTACAGAAATATCAAAATTTTAATAATATAATATAGAAATCTAACTACATGTATGTATATAAGTCTTGATGTGTTTCCCCTAAAAAATAAAAAAAAAGTCTTCATGTTTTTAAGATGATTAAATACTATTAACCATGTGTCTCGTAAGTTTTATTTTATGCTTTAGCGGTCATATATTTTTAATAAGTATACAAGTAACCGAAAAAGAAAAGAAAAAAGGTAACCGTGAGACTTTTTTTTTTCTAGTTGAAGTAACCCTGAGATTTTTTTCTAAGAAAGTAACCGTGAGATTTAAAGTGCGACATTCTTTAAAAAAAAAAAAAAGTGCGACATATAATATAATAATGTATACATTTGGATATTTAGATGAACAGTGATTTGAAAAGAGAGCTTCAGATCTATTTTTATCTTGCCAAATTTTTTTATATTTCTTTTAATCAGACAAATTTGTTTATCCAGGATTTAGTTTTTATTAATATTTTCGACAATATATAATATATTTTTCTCTTCCCTATCATTGACTTTATTTTTTTATTGATTTCTTTGTTGTTTGTCAAGGCTAATAAGATTCAGTCCATGAGCATAGCTCAGTTGGTAGGATAATGCATTATTATATATAGGGGTCGGGGTTCGAACTCCGACACCCCACTTATTCACCTTGTAAGTTGAATTCTAGCCGCTAGGCTACCTGACAAAAAAAATATATATATTCATGTGAATGTGAGAAAGACTAATCTATGTTTGGTTTGGCATCGAACCACTATTTTTAGCGTTTCATAGCACTTCCACTGTCAAAAAATAGAAGCTATAAATAGTCACTTCAAGCTGGACGTGCGTTTGTTGCAATTTCATTGCTTAAACAAACATGCATAAGTTGAATATAAAATTAAGAAAAATTATATTCCAGTGAATCATTTTGATTTTATAGGCGAAGGTCATGAAGCATACCTGAGAAATCAGCAACCACATGAAAGAAGGTTCCAATGTGATAACAGAATCATTTAATAATGTAAGAATCAAAAATGATAAAAGAAGAATTAGATTGAATTAATCAAATGAGGATTTAATGTAAAAAGTCAATTGAGGATTTGAACACTTTACCTGTGCAGCGGGCAATAGAGCCAAATAATCAACTGAATGCTAAACAAATATACTTAGGGATTCGTTCATGGAGTATAACTAATTAATTAAACAAAGTCGTCTATAAAAATTCAAGTTGAAACATGCAAGAGATCAGATCTAATTTGCACATGCAGCTGCCTGCAGATCGAGCAACATTTCTTTTTATATTCGTAATTGTAAAGGATTGTCATTATAAACTAGTGATGATATTATTAAACAAATTAGTATTGAATCTGCGACTGTTCACATGTGTAATAATACTTGGCATACTATAACAAGTTATGTATTACTAGTATACATTCAATACAAATTATATTTTTTGCTAACAAATAAAGTTGCATTTAAGACTTTATTATTAATTATAAAGAATACATACACCAAATTAGTATGGTGATTAATTTAATTTAATTTAATTTAAGCAGTGGTAGTGTTTGATGGAGCATTGACGAAATGGCAGTTTGTCCTGATTTCACCTTCAGTGCCAGTAAGTGGACTAAGCATTGACATCTTAAACATTGCATCTGCAAAGTCTTTTTTGAAACGTCCAAAATTTCTGCTATATCTTCTCACTTGAGCGTTTGTGGATGATCCATTACCAAATAGTTGCTGATCAGAGTGTATCAGACCCTTACTTTTCACCAAGTTTTGGTAATAACCATTATCAAAATCATGAGCCTCTGGTTTGGAGGAATCAAAAGGAGAGAAATTGTCATCACCCCCTTCAAAAGGGCACTCTGCTTGCATTTTTGCAGCAAATGCAGGGTCAATGTTTGTTTCATTGTATATTCTTGCTCTGAAAAATCTGCACCTCACCAGCCCTATTGTGTGAGCACCTGATCAACCAACAAAAGCATCAAAAGGTGTGTTTGGTGTCCAACACGACACAGACACATGTGGTCAATATTCAATTTTAAATTACAACTTGTGTCATCTACTGTGTTTGTCTTTCATAAATATGTCATACATAGTCACCCCATCTATAGATTTCAAAGTTCGATTTTTTAGATTTTAAAATAAAAATAAAAAATTACTTGAGATCATCTCGGACCATCGGGCCTAATTAATTAAAACCCACCTACGTGTAATGTGTCGACTAAATGAATGCGTGAACTATACTACTAATTAATGTATCGCAGTGTAATAAATTAAGAGCAGTAATTACCTGATAGAGTAACCATTTCTTCGGCTGTGAAACCTTTATTGGCAAAAGCAGTGATAAGGCCATCAAGATTTAAAAAGGGAGCAGGTAACGTATTAGCTTCACTTAAGTTTGCTGTTGTTGAATCTCTTCTGCCTAATAGTACATTCCATCTTTGTCCACCAAGCTATACATCATTTAATCTTAGTTATTATCAAATTAATTATTGATGCGAATATTGTATACATGTATAGAAATATGTGTTTGTAATGTATATACTTACCTCAGCAACACCGTCCCTAGCAGCAAGGGCTAAGATGTCAGAACAAGAGACAGTTTTGGGACACATATCCTCCAATTGAGATTTAATGTCATCTATTAACTCAAAACCTCTTAGGGAGTTTCTGTTTGGGAATGCGTTCTTCTCACCTGTGAAATTTGACGTGTCGTCTAACAATGCTGATGCATCACATCCCTGCATGTATGTATATTGAACATATATATCAGTGAAACTTTATTTTTAATTTGTCTCCTAACTCGAATCCGAGGGAAAAGGACTCTGATAATCTGAATTACAAATGGTATATATATGTAACATTCGCATGCATGCATGCATGTATCAAATTAACAAATAGTATAAGAAAAGAAATGAGAATAATTTATTACTTGAACAAAGCAATCATGGAAATGGAGTCTAAGCAAGGATGCTCCCATGCGTCTCTCATTCTTCACAGCATCCTGCACTGCTTTCCTAATTGTGCGAACAGCTTTTGGACAAGTTTTACCATAGAAATTTTCTGATAACTCAGCTGAAGTATTCATCCCAATCATACATGTAATTAATAGCAACAAAAAGAAGCCTTTAACGGAACTTAAAGCCATTATTGCAAAATGGAATTAATTGTAGTGTTTGTAATAAGTTGTAACTAATTGTATCGGTGTGATTATTTGCATGGAATGTTAAGGTTTATATAGAAGCCTTCATTTTGCAACATGTTTTGTCCATACCCTTATAGTCAACTATGCAAAATTCAAAGAATGGAATAAAATTGATTTGACTATTGCAATAGGCAATATATGGATCGAGGATATATGTGAAGACTTGTAAAGTGCAATTGCAAATGATTGATTCATTAAGAAAGCGCGTAAGTATGTTATACCTTTATCTTTTTTTTTTTAGGGCAAAGTATGTTATAGCTGTATATCGTATCAAATAATTTTTTGACTTCATCAAATTTTTTACACATATTTTGATTGCAAAACACTGTACTTAACCTACAAGGCCGGATCCAGCCAACTGAAATAAAATCATTTGTTTATAGTCGCCACTATTACAATGCTTGAATTTCTCATCTTTATTGGGTTCTGATCCTTGATTTCTCTTTTGCTTGCTGGCCAAAATGAAAAACTATATAGATCTTAACTACTATATGTCAACGCTTCTGCTTTAATTATATGTATGTACAACTTTTGAAAAATAAAATATATAGATCATGCACTAAAAGGTTTTCTTTGTAAGAAAAAAAATTAAAGGAATAAAACCACTCCAACTCTTCTACAACTCCTATTCTCACGTTATTGGTTTTCCATAAATATAAGTCATATCTATAATGCAACACAATTAATTAGTGACCTACAAAAAAAGAAGATACAGTTAAGAATTATTTGAAGAAAAATATTAAAAGATGACAAATAGAGTTTTGCAGAATGAAATATTAAATAGACCGGCAAACAAAAGCAAACATGCGTGTTGAAGGATAAAAATCAAATTAACTATTCCTTGCTTAAATTTGATAAGTGGAACGAGTAACAATATCTTTTTATTAATTCGCAAATTGATATAAATGTTTTGTCATCTTGAATAAGCGTTTTATTAAGGGACATCTTGAATAAGCATTGTGAGTGTAATTAGGTCAACTAATATATTTTTTGTAGTTATGTCATTCCATTACGGTTGTCTAACATCAATGTATCAGAATAACTCAATTACAAAATTTATGGGACTTAGTTATAATTTTTTATTTTAGGGTTAAAATAGTTTAGGGACTACCGGGTAATAAAACCTAAATAAAATACCTCAACTTGATTTTTATTGTTCATAAACACAATTTAGTGATTTACTATTCTTAAAAAAAACAATTTACTAGAATCCTGGCTGACACTAGAGTAGAGCCCCTAAATTAAGGGCTTCATAAAAAATTATTTTTTTTAAAGAGAAAATGTAATTTTTATCGGTTATTAATTATCTAACTAGTACATTATATCAGAAACAGTCTATCTAACTAATACATTATTATTTTATAACGATTACAACACTTTTCTCCTTCTTTTAAACCCCTCCAAATGGATAATTTATGGTAAATTTTAGCCTCAAAGCACCCCCTCCAAATTGTTTCATTCTTTCTTTCTCTTAATTTAATAAGGGATTCTCACATAATTTTATTCTTTTTAAGTATGTTATTGTCATTTCGACGTTTTCGCACGGCATTGTTTGTTTTTATTCTCATCTTTGTCTGGTGTTCTTTTATCATCTTACTCTGATTTTTACTTGATTCATATTGAAATATTCGATTTGATCTAATATGGATCCAATCAATAATGTTGGCATCTTTGTCTTCAATATTATAGATTTCGTGGCATGGGTATTGCACACACATATAGTCATATTGTAGACTTATGCCAACCTAAGTACCAAGCAACTTAAGCAAGGACTTTGAGCCTTAAAATTTTGGATGAAAAAAAAAAGCCTCTGAAAAATTAATTTGGTTATAAGTATATTATATGACAGATAAATTACAGACATTTGCATAGCTTAACTAATTATCAAAAAGGCTTCAATTGCTCTTGGTCATGAATTCAAATTTTGGTCTCTACAAAATTGATTTTATATAAATATTCTGTTAAAAAAATAATTTTTAAAGGCTACTTTAAAATTTTTGCTTTAGGCCTCTTAATCAGTTGGGTCGGCCCTGGACTTATGTACTTTATCGTTTTATGCTATTAAATGAATGTTGCGAGTTTGTTCGCAGATTCAACCTTTTTGGTTTTAGCAAATTTGAATTTTTGAGTATCAACTTGTATGAATGAATATCTTTATTTTTATAATAAAAAAAATATACATTATTTGGGTGTAAAAAAAGTTGGTTCAGCCTAGGCTAACTTTGAAGAATTGTGGATGATTTACCCATCAAGTAATCAAAATTAGCTACATGGATAAATTTGCAAGTGGAGCCCACAAGCTAACGATTGATTGATGGGTAATCTATCTACAATTCTTCAAAGGTAATCAGGAACTCTCTAAAAAGAATTAGAAAAAATCTTTTTCCATCATACTCTTTCTACTCTCACGGACCCTCAAAATCTTTCTCTTATACCTAGGAACAAAGGAAGTATTAATTAATAGTTTTATTATATTAAGTAGAAGATAAGTAGACCTTGAATACATTTATTTTAAAAAAATACATAAATTGTTATCGATTTTTAAGGCTTATTTTACGAACTATCTATTTGAAATGATTTTTTTTCTAGTAACACTCCATAAAAACCAAGTTACATCCCAAAATACTTGTAAATAAAATAAAATGTCCGGTTGAACTCAAGCATTCTCTCCTCTATCCTCTTTGTCTTCTAAGCATTCTCTCCTTCGATTCTTCGCAACCTGTATTGCTTTCTTTCAAAATTGAGTTATACAATACCAATTGTCTTTGATCGTCAATGACAGTGACTCAATTATATGAACTGGGTGATCTTTTTTTAACATCTCTTGTAAATCCCGATTTCTTGGTAATTGCATTTGCATTAGGTTAGTTTGGTGTAATGGTTGTTTTGGAATTTAATGGTACCTTGCTAATGTTCTCATGTTCACGTAATCGGCTTAGAGTCGGAGCCATTAAACTACTAGTACTTGTGATTAATTCTTATGTTGAGAATTGAGATGCCAATTATTTCCCCTGATCGTCCTTGTGTTGCTTCTTCTATGTCATTCTTTGATCTCTTTCACATAAGCATACCTGATCTATATGATGTAAAATAAGAAATACGTTAACTAATTTAACGTGTGGCTGGCTACCTTTGTAAAATAAGGACTACGATTAAATCATTTAACGTATATATAGCTGCGTGATTTGATTTAACGTTGGTTTGTATTATTAATTTTCTTAACATACACGTGATTTAAGTTTACATATAAATTTTGAACTACTTGTAGGAACTGCAAACCCAGAAAAAGAATATATCTAGAAAATAATCCTTGAAAACCCAGAAATTCAAGGATACCTAATAGGGTGTTTGTGAGAAAGTCCTTATAAAATAGAGTAGTATTAAAAGACCTTATATTTAATCTTTGATCTTTTCTTATTGTGCTTAATCATATTTGGTGATGGATGTTTGTGAGAGAAGGAGGATATGAAGATTGAAACTAGAATGAAAGATGAAAAGAGAATTTTGAGAAATGTCCATGAATAAGGGTAATTTTCGAATTATTATAAATTTTAATTAATTTCGGGTGTAACCATATATTTTTGGGGTGAGACTAGAAAATCTCATTTAAAATTGATCATTAAACCCACAAAATTAGAAATATTATGAGTTTAACCGAACTAAATTAAAGAATTTTGGTGGTCATTTTACAGAAGTAATAGATTCCTTTCGAAAAAGGCAAATAATAGATATTGTAGAGTCTAGAATATAGGCATGTCTGAAATAACTTATTCAAACCTGTGGGATTGTTGAGAAAACACATAAAAATAACTTATGGCATTGTTCTTGCGTTGTTTTCTAGCTTATTTTCATAAACCAATTATAATGGCTTATAAAAACAACTTGTTACTAGTCAATTAAGAGTAACTGCATGCATGAACCTGATACTCGTGCGACACACCACCATCCATTTTCATTGAAACATGTTCAGCAACACAGGATAATATTGATATACCAGATGCGGGATCAAAATAATATCATTGGCTACAAGAAACACAATAGTGTGAGAAATAAAGTATTCACCAAAAAAAAAAAAGTAGTTTACAAAGTCAGAAACATTGCAGTATATCATGATGGCCTAAGATTTTTAACCAAGTGATACCGCACACAAATGGACTTCCTAAATGGAAGCGAGAAAGTTCACACCACTAAATGATATAGCAAATCTATAATTGTTGTAGACATCATTGACCACAGGAAACAAGGGAGCACCAACAGCTATGGTATTTCTTATTTTGTTCGAAAGAACTCCACTGGAAGCAATTGCATAACTGTTAACTCACCAAAAGACTGGATAGGCATCCTAATAATGTTGACCAAAAACATTAGAGGACAATTCAAACAGCATCGTCCTCTGTATAGTTGACAGCTTGGTCCCAATAATGAGGAACCCCAGCATCCACAAAAACTTTACGAGCAGCTGCTTCAGTGATGCAGTCATGAACACTGAACCTATTGAAGCTCGATTTGGCAACACTTCCTTGCCACACCAGAACACATTTATTAGCCGGCTTTTCATCGTCTGAATCTTCATCTTCTTTCTCTTTTAAAACATCAGTCCAATTGATACGTCTAAGCATAAGTTTCCCATACCTCTTAATTGACTTGCTTCCACCTTCAACCACAACAACACTAATACCATCACAAATCACCGCACATCCAGTCAAACGGTTTTCTTGAGCATTAACATCAACTCTAAAGCGGGCCTTGGGATGAGAGAGGTCATTTACCCTGTAAAGTGAGACAAGTGTATCCAATGTATTTGGGTCATCAAAGAGCTTCCTTTCCTTCTTCTCACGCAGCTCAGCAGGAGTAAGCTTGCGTGCAATATTCCTATCTATGTGAGCCTGCTCACGCTCAGCAGCTGCATTACGTACTTCCTTTTCAAGCCGGGTGGGATCTTGAGTTGCTTCAGTCCCTAGTACCTTATGTAAATTACTCATCTTGACCTTTGGTTTTGGCGGTTCTATGACACCCTGTCTAATCATCTCCTGTCGCTCTTTCTCCTTAGCTATACGCCTTTGGGTCCTTAGTTTTTTCTGCTCCTTTTTAGTTAGCTTGAGAGGTTGAGGTGGTGGAGGGGCGGGCTCAGCAGGCGGTTCAATAGGCCGAGGATGTTCCACATAAAAGTTGAATTTTTCCATTTTAAGATTGCCTTCATCTATAGTACCGTTGGCAATGTCACCATAATTTCCAGAATGCAGAAGTGCCACGTCCCTGACAAAATCCAAAAGTTCATAGATTTATAAAACATAAACAAACAAGGAGAGGGGGGATATTTCAAACACGTTTTCTACTTCTAATTTTTTTACTATTTAGATAACAAGCCGGACAATACTAAATTTGCAAGTAGCCGTTCATGTCCTATTGTTTATTTTGCAGTCAAGTCCAAGTTTGTTACAACACTAAGCACCTAAAATACTATACATGATTTATGTATTTTCTCCACAGCCTGGGGGAAAGATCCCCGCCTAACTGACACACCAATTGCATGCCCCCCTATCATAACAGCTCAACCTATATTTATTATCCCCATACACCTCACTCATTAACTAACAACCCTGTCTCCTTGCTCTAAATATACTTTACATACACTGGGCTAGGACCAGGTACCAACACCTGGTCCATAGTGAGCCCCACTTCTCTGTTATGCACCACCTCTGCTAACATTATTATCCTCACTGAGGTTATACCATTTAATCAAAACAAGTTTTTATTGAAAATACCAACAAGACTCCTTGTAAAGTATAGGTTTCTAAGAAGAATGAAGTGATTGTATTAAGAGGTCTAGTCGAGACACATTCTACGTGTGGTGTCCTCTTTGACTAGAATCAAAGGGTTGAAAAGGCGCTTGAAGCCTAATCTTCCCTTGCTGAAACATCCCTTACCTGCCTCTATTGCATCCTTATAATGATGACAAGGATATCTTTAAGGATTGATACTTAGAGCATCCACAATGGAGACACCCATTGTAGGGTACTTAAATGGAACCCACATGTACACATCACTAATTTATAATTTTTTAATAGTAGTACCTAATAAGCACTCAATCCCTCCAACCAGTATCTCACACAAATTTCTTAAAAGGGACCCACTAATCAACTATCAATAACTGTATATCATTACATTTCAATTTTTTAATATTAAAAAAGTATGGGTCCCAATTATTATTAAAAAAGTGTGCAAGAATGATTAATTTAATGGACAATATTGTGGGCCCCACTTAAGAATGGGATGCTTGCTTGAGACCTTGCGTCCTATAGGACCTCCAAAAGAATTCTCCCCAATGGGGGTACCTAATAGGTATCGGGTCTTAAATGTTTGAGACCCTCCCATTGTGAATGCTCTTATTGGTCTTGTTCCTAGTTGTAATGCAATCACATGGACAATGTTTCAAATGGGTGGCCATGTAATCACCTTAAACAGTAAAAGCTCTTCTTGTTGCTTGGACACCAAATCGTCTTACTATTAGGGAGTTAGTTAAATTAACTTAATCATATGGAACCCACTTGGGTTGGCCTAGTGGTATTGGCTTTGGACTTGGGAGTGTGCTCCTCCTCAAGGTCTCAGGTTCGATTCCCTCTGGTGTCAATTTAGGTGGGCTAATTTAGCTTCTTCAAAAAAAACTTAATCATATGGCCCATAATATTCAAGTTTGGCACACAGAGCTTGTTTCAAACAAACAAACTATTCAAAGGCATTATCAAACTTCATGTCTTCATTCATAGCAAGCAACCAGCGCTCGTCTTAATTTTATTAACACCAAATCGTCTTTACTATTAGGGAGTTGGTTAAACTAACTTATCATATGGCCTACAATATTCAAGCAAGCTAATCTATCTTTCCACTCATCCAAAGTGTCGTGAATTTTGATGACAGACTGTAATATAATCATATGGCCCATAATATTCAAGCTTGGCACACAGAGCTTGTTCCAAACACACAAGCTATTCAAAGGGATTATCAAACTTCATGTCTTCATTCATAGCAAGCAACCAGCGCTCGTCTCAATTTTATTAACACCAAATCGTCTTTACTATTAGGGAGTTGGTTAAACTAACTTATCATATGGCCTACAATATTCAAGCAAGCTAATCTAATCTTTCCACTCATCCAAAGTATCGTGAATTTTGATGACAGACTGTAATATAATCAACAGGATCAACCACAATAAATGAAGGCAGCTCCACCTCCCGAACTGATAGCCTATCCTAATCAGGGTTGTCACCAAACTGATCTACGATTTAAAGATACCCCTCCTCCTAATCTCTTGTGCACTCTGCTACTCCTTTTTTCTAAACCTATGTGTAAGTTCCTACAATGATTAATGTATTTCTACAAGCGAGAAGTGAACAATCCCCATGCCATCTTCCAGTGCAACCAAAAGACCTTCCAACAAATTCACTCCATCACACATCTTTGGTGACATGGATGCTAAATGTCCGTGAACGCCTCACCCTATACAGCAACTTGGACCAGAAATTTTAGAACCATAAGAGAATGGAAAGCACAAGGAAAGACTGTTCTGCTGTAATGTACTACTCAATCAACAGAAAGTTCACATAACTCCCCCGACATATATCACCACCTAACTTACACACCAATCAAATGTCCAACCCAAAACAGACCCACCTATATTTACTCTCCCCAGACATCTCACTAACTCCGAACGGTGCAGACTTTTCCTTGTTATATGATATACACTTCATACATTAGGCTTCCTAGGACCGAGTTCAACACACAGCTCCACTTCCCTTACTGGCCTCCCACACCCCACTCAACGGGGTTACTAGACATCAAAAAGCCTTTGTAATTTCTATTCAAATAGCACTGTTGCACAGTTTCGGGTTTTTTGATACAGACAAGCAGGTCAATTCTAATTTATCACCTTGTGTCTTCTTCTAACATGATTATAATCAACATTGCAATCAATAGAAAGAAAAAAACATACGGTCATAACCTCTTAAACGGGCATATAATGCATTCTATACTAGTTCAATTTCTTCGACACAATCCTTGAACTACACAAACACAATACTTATATAGAAACCAGTAGTCCAAGTAAAGCATGAACTTACCACCACTCAATATCTGGAATTGGGTCCTTCAGTTTTGCTTTCATTACAACTCTCTCTGTAATTTCTATTAAGTTCGGATTGATATCAGGAGCAGCCTTTGCCTTTGCTAGCTGTGCTTGTTTGGCCTTCTGCTCTTTTGCTTGAGCTTCTCCAAATTTACTCTGCATGAGGCAAAATTATAATAGCAAAGCACATATAATACAATTGGAAAGAAATAAGTCAAAGGACGAGTAATTATAATGAGGGAAAGAGGAAGAACATAGAAAAACCTTCAGTTTTATTGATTCAGCGTCTCTTGACCATTTTCCTTCCTCCACAAACAGAAAATTCATCCTCTTAGGCCGCAGAAGCTTTGTTTTGTCGATACCCATTCTCTCATCAAAATGAGGATTAGATTCAGGATCGACATCCAATACAGGTTTTAGTATTTCAAATGCATCTTTCTTCTGTTTATTAATGTTGACCTGGAATACGACATATATTGTAGGGTTAAGACAATAATCACATGTAGAAAAAGATAAATAATAAAAAGACAATTGAGAAAACTACACACCTTTAATGTGCTAAGGTTGCTTGGCTTAGTTACATTGACAACATTTCCATGTTCATCTATTTCACGTCCCTGGGCGTCAAGACGAAGAACAGGAGCCTTGGTTGGTTTCTGAGGGATAGTAACGTCTGGTGTAGCAATCTGGCCAGGAAACATATTTATAAGAGGAGCAAATTGTGGATCATGGCGGAATCCCATCCTGGCAGCAAGCTCCTGAGCACGTCTGACAGCTTCAAAGTTGGTTGCACTGGCGACACCAGGAGCGCCAGTGCCACTGGCTGGAGGATTTACAGCAGCAGCAGGAAAAATTGACATATTTGCAGCAGGCCCTGAAGAAGCTGAGGTGGCAGGCCTTGATGCCACTCCAGCACTAAGAGAGGGCACTGTAGATTCAGTCTTGTTACCAAACTGTGTGCTTTCTTCTGAATTTGAGGTAGAACTCTTATTTAACTGCACAATAAAATGAACAGCACTTAATCCATTCAGAGAAAGATGTATAACTATGGTGAAATAAATCAGTATCCTAAGGAAGCTGTCAGAGAACTATCCAGCTAACAGAGTATAATCATGAGTACAACCAATAAACAATTTACCTGAGGAATTTTCTTCAGCTTCGCTGACAACAATTTCTGCATTTGTAAAGCCTTCTTAGCCTTTGCTAAGGCATCACTACTAGAGAGGCTTCCAAGTTTTCCAGCAGTTGTAGATGACCCATCTGTACTAGATTTTCCAGAATCCTCATGAGACCTGTTAATACTAACGCCCTTATTTTCATTTGTGGTAGTAATCGAAGATACCTTGATAGGAAAGGAAGGAGGGGCCAAAGATGTCACAACCACACTAGCAGGCATCACAGCAGGTGATCCCAAGGCAACGCCCTGAAACAGCACACATCAAACACCAATGAATGCATTTCTCTCTTCAAATATCCCAAAACAAATAATATATGAGAATGAAGGAATTAAGAAACACCAAGTAAATTAAATTGGATAGAAACAACAACAGAGCGATGTTGTTGTACATATCTCGGCTCAGGAATTAAGAAACACCAAGTAAATTAAATTGGATAGAAACAACAACAGAGCGATGTTGTTGTACATATCTCTCGGCTCAGGTATATCACCTATAAAGCATTGACACATGCACTAGACACTAGACATGACACTGATCCATCAACTAATAATAATTTAAGAAAATGACAAAATTGAATGTAATCACGTTGTCAAGTGTTGTGCCGGTGTCAGACACAAAATTGATTACAATCACATGTGTTAGAGTCGTGCAGGTGCCGGTGTGCGCAACACCAGAAATGCCTTTGATTAGAAGTGTCGGTGATGTGGAGAATATCAGTATTCCCATTCAAATTCAGTAAACAGTTGCTAAAAGATATAACAAAGGTTAAAAAATACCTACAATTTGAAGTGATATTCTAAATCAGCATCAATAATATGGAATGAAAATCGAACATTCCTACAAACTAATCATAAGAACACAAAACTATAAAATTAATGAAATAAAACCAAGATAAAGGCATAAAAGAATCTCACGTTATGCAATGAATCATTGTTGTCTTTGGAATCACCATTAGTAACTTCCTCCTTAACCCTAGCCTCGTTATCATAATAATCGTCTTCTTTCTTCACTTTATCCCCAAATCTCCTACGTTCCTTCTTCGCTTCAGAGCCCCTAATTCTCTTATCATCCAATTCCCGATCCTCGCTGTGTTCTCTATCTTTCCTCTTATGCGAGGAGTATCGAGGTTCCATTGAATCCTCCATCTCTTCGTCGCGCTTCGATTTAGACCTACCTTTGCTACCCTCTCTTTCGTCTCTATCGTATCCCCTATCCCTGTCTCTGCTTCCTTCTCGGTCTTCTCTGTGATTCCGGTCAGATCGATGATGGCGGTGGTCATCAGAATCGTGGCGGCTCCGGTGATGGCTACGGTCGCGGTCACGTTCGGAGTGTCTCTCTCTGTTTCGTCTATCGGATTTGTCTCTCTCGTCCATGTTAGGGTTTGGGAGATACTCGCGTCTCTTCCCTCCCTTTCTATCGTTAATTGGGTGGGATTTTGGTGTAATTTACTCCCTCTGTATTACTTGGTGGTTTGTACACGATTATTACATAAATGATTAATTATGTTGATTTAAATATAAAAATTGGTATTGTAAAGTGACAATTATTTTGAAAAAAAAAACAAAAATGTTAAACAGACTATAATTTAGAGACGGAGAGGGCAGTAGTAGTGAAACTTGTTGGGAGAGGAGCAGAATTCTAGAGGTTTTGAGTCCACCTTTGAAAAGGCAGGCTATAGCGGGATGGGGCGAGCTGGTTTCCAGGCTCATTAAAAAATATTTATTTAATTTTTATTGTACTAATGGATAATAAATTACCCAATTTTGAAGTTTTTTCCCTAAAAACAATTGGGTAATTCATTATATTAGACAATTGTTTTTCTCTTTAGATAGAATTAGAATGGAAGTAAAATGATTGTGAGAAAATAAAAATGATTTTTTATAACGGCGTCATATTTTTTTAATAACATTTGTCACAAAAAAATTGAAAAAATAATAATGTTTGACGGGCCAAACCGCCTCTTGGCGGGACGAGACAAATATTTGAACTCACCCCCTCAAGTTGGCCTATCCCACCATGTCTTTTGCAGACTAACAGTAGACCAGGCCTAAACAAGGGAGGCTAGCTCGCACTGCCATCCTTAGATTTTAGCTATCCTTTTACAAAGTTTATTTCTGTTTTAAAATCCGATGATTTTGATATGTCCATCATATTTTAATACTAAAATATTGGTGATAAGATATGTATCAAATGGTGTGATATATGATTTGATGAATGATGATAAAAGATGATCATCCATGAAATTTTTTCCTTACAAAAATCATATAAAACTATATAAAACATGTTATATCATTGTATTTTGGACAATATCTGTCAAATGGTAAAATTTAGAAGATCAAAATCGTAGTTAAGTCTAAAAACATTATTGAGCATTCGAAAAACTATTTTTTTAATTTAAAAGAGATTAATTGACATATCATTTAAGTAAAAGTTTCACGCTACAAATTATAATCAATGAAGTGAATGACTTTAAAATGAAATTAAACTTCTTAACAATATGACGAGTGTGATTTGCTGCGGGGGCATTTTCAGTGATTATAATGCTAATTTCCTGTCTCTTTTGCTTTCAACAATGGCCACGGTACTTCCTTTTTGGCTGAGCTAATTTGTGCTATGTTGGCTATTGAAAATAGGACATATTGATTTCTTAATTTCATTTTGATATCATAACTACTTATCCTTGCATTTTGATCCTTTAAATATGGCTATGTCGGTCAATTTGGTCTTTAACCGTTAATTTTAACTCTAAATATTTAAAGTGAATACAAACAATGTTGTTCCACCATACACCTTATTAATTCATTTAATTTCAACCATTCGATCTCTTTCATTGAAAAAGTTATTGTTGGATCGTGAAGGTCCGTTATACCTTACAATATACCATCAATAACTAATTGTTTTGCATTTCTTCTTCTTCTTCCTTCATCTTCTACCTAGGGGTGTACATGGGTCGTTTGGGTTAGGTTTAGCCAAACTCAAAACCCGAAACATATAGGGTACTTCGAGTTGGGTGAGGTAAAATAACCATCCGTTATATCATTGGGTGGGTTTGAGCAAACCCGCTAATTTCTGGGTTGTGTTGGATAGGGTAATGGGTTACCCAACTTATTTTTCTATCTTTTTAATATTAAATGACTAATTAGCAAGTACTCCTAATTTTCTTAAATATTACTCTACTTTTTAATTTTCTTATATAATTTTATGCATCATAGAATAATATATTATAATATTAAATAATAAACTTCATCATAAAATACTTGCAACAAACTAAAATTGCATGACATAAAATTGCATCAGTATTAAAATAATCAAAAAATGCAACATCTTGATTTGTGACTCTAGCATGTTTTGATTTTCATTATATAGGGTATAGTGTGTATGTTTTGGAAATATAATTTGGTTTATGACCATAACTTTTAGTATTTTTCTTCTACCCTATGAAAATAAAGATAAAAAATATTGACATTATTGGGAAAATGAGTTTTTTGGGTGTGGGTCTGGTTTTACCCAAACTCATTTATTTTTATGGGTTTTCCATTTTTTGGAACCATATACCCACCCAATTACCCAACCCAACACTTTTTTTTTTGTTTTTTTTTTTTGTGGGTTTGACAGGGTTTTCTGAGTAAACCCAACCCATGTACACCCATACTTCTACCTCATCTTCATACCATCTTCATCATCAACCTTTATAAAAAATCCAGGAAAAACCTAGGAAAAATAAATATAAATTTAAACATACAAACTCTTTAACTAAACGCCTGAACATAAATCCATGGTCGCTTCTTAATTTTCGAATTCATTCCAAATCCATGGCTGCTTCTTAAATTTACGGTTGCTTCTTAATTTAAACACTCATGGCAATTTGTAACACGAACACAGCAACATCATTGTCTTTCTCATTAATTCATCAAACATCTATCTCTTCCCCTCCAAATTTTTCAAATTCATTATACGACTGCTTCTTTCTCTGATCCTCTTTCACGACACCACACCTACGACCGTACACAAAATTTCATCGGCCTCTTATGCACCAAATATGTAATTACCATTATCACTCTTACCTTTTTTCACTTAGTTAATGATTTTCATGTAGTGTAATTCATTATTTTTGTTCTTCTTTTTGAAGAGCCCTCCAGCCTTGTTCGTTTTGTAGAATCCAAGCGGCGTCGGCGAACATAAGAATCTCAGTGGAGATTGGATCCCTTAGATGGACGGTGAGGTCGAGAGGGGTTTCTCGATCGGGAACATCGTGGCGGTCGACGACAGAGGAGATTTTATCGTCTTGAATCTTGGTGGAGAGGGATTCATACTCGGTGTTGACTTTGGGGGGTTTAGAGATGATGGAGATAAGAGGGTGGAGGGAGGCGCGCTCGCGATTTAAGACTGCCACATGTGTAGGACTGTGTGCGTATTTGGATATATCTCCCATCTTAATCTGATTTGGTCACGAAAGGAAATCGTAGTATATAAGTTTGCATTGTATGTTGCATTGGAGCAAGTGAAGAATGAAACAAAAAAAAGGAAAGAAGAGGAAGTTTCAAAAAATTTGGAATAATTGAAAATGTGAAGAGAATGAACGAAAGTTTGAATGTTAGAATTTATGTTTTTTTATTTATTTCTCTGGGTTTTTTTCTTCTTCTGGATTTTGTGTGAAAGTTGTTGATGAAGACGGGGAAGAAGATGAAGAAATGGAGAAAAAAATAGTCGTTGATGATATTTTGTAAGATACAATGGACCTTCGTGATCCAACAATCACTTTTTGATAAAAAAAAAAAAGATCGAATGGTTAAAATTTAATGAATTAATAAGTTTTATGGTGGACCAACATTGTTGTATTCCACTTTAAATATTTGGAGTTAAAATTAACGGTTAGGGACTAAATTGATTGACATAGCCATACTTGAAGGACAAAAATGTAAGAATTAGTAGATATGGGACCAAAATGAAATTATAAAATTAATGAAGTGACCAAATATCCAATTTAGCCTTAAAAATACTTATAAAAAAGGTTGGTTTCCTCTTTGTCTAGAGACCGATTCGCAACTAGTGACATTGGCTTTTAAATCTCCTAGCATTATCCCCTTGAGATCAAGAAATATATGGTTAAACTGCTTGGATATGATTAAGAGTATGTCTTTCATGACTTCACATATTCATTAGGAACATAATCATTGGACTATTTTTGGTTTTTAGAGTGATGAGATGAAATGGGGGGATTCCATCCCTTCTAGTATCAGAGATGTTTTTCATATAAATGAGTTTGACCTTATAGAATTTAGAGTATGTTAGTTACACATTTTGTTGATTATGTTGTTTTGTAGTGCACTTTTTTCTTTCATCTTGATTTTATTCCATTGAGTTTTTCCATATAAGGATTTTTAAGAGGCAATTTTTGTATAACCTCTTTATTGCTATAATGATTTTTGGTTTGGTCCCCCAAGTTATTTTTTCACCATTTTCTTTATTTTGATAAATTGATTAGGGCGTCGTAAATTATATGTGATGGTTTTGAGATACCAATATAGTTGAAATGTCAATTATATCATATGATGTCTTTGCACTTTAATTTTTGTCTTCAAAAAATAATAATAAATCCTTAAATAATCGACTGTTTGATTTTATTATTTCAAAGGGATACACTATTTGCCTAAATCACTTTTACACATAGGTAGGAGAAAGCACACCATTGCCACATAAATTCTGATACTTTGCTCTTCTTAGGTGGATGTGAAAGTGAAGAAACTACTCAACACTTATTATTTGACTGTGAAGTCTTTGATCAATTTTGGGGCAATCTTCTTAGATGGATGGGTATATCATGTGTTTTATCAAATAATGTGGTTACGTATGTGAAAAGGTTATCAAATACGTAAGGTTATTTGGTTAACGTGGTTATGTGTTTCTCATGGATTCTAAAAAGATGTTCATAATTGCTTCAAGGTTATTTGATTAGCATGCACTCAGCGCATATGAAAAAAGAGAAGTCATAGGATTTATTTTTTTCCCGCTGAGAATCAACACATTACCGCAAATCCATGGTAAAAATAAAATTAAAGGGTGACGGTCGAGAGGAAAGAAAAAAACTTTGTTTATGATTTATATAATTTGTGACATTTTTTAGATAAGGTTTGTATAAGGGATTCTCACTTTTCTGTAAGTGTGATTTATCTTTTTCGACACGTTTTGTATTAAACTAGACTAAATTTTTAATAAATAATTTTGGCTTATTAAAAAAAGATAACATTTTGATTTTTGACATGTCAACCTTCTACTACTTAATCTTAAAATAAAAGGTTGAAATTATGTCTTCGTGAACATAGTTTAGTTGGCAAGAACAATGCAGTGTTATATGCAAGGGCCGAGGTGAATTCACTTAACTAATGTTTCATTTTTTTATAGAGTAGCTACATAAAGTGTTTTTTATGCCTTAATAAAAGTGTTTTTTTTTTTATAAATAAATACTCTTTTTGAACTAATACTGGTACTTGACTCTAAAAAAGTTATAATTATAATTTTGTTTTTTAATCATATTAATAAAAAGTTCCATATTATTTTGTAACCAAAAAAAAGGTTCCATATTATTTTCATTTTATTTGTATCATTAAATATGATGTAAATAGCACAACAAAAATTAGAAATGATTGTATAAATATTTAAAATAAAAACATGACGGTCTTTTGGAATTATTGATACATGCACTTCGGGCCTGGATTGACTTATTTTAAGCTTATGCGAGCTTATCTACTAATATAAACATTATAAAAGTGTTTGGGTAAATTAATGGAAAGTGCTTATCCCAATTTCATAAGCTGCTTGTGCCATATTTTAATAAGATCAAATTATAGGCTTATCATTGGGCTTAATCCGGAGCTTTTATGAAATTGCTCTTTCGATTCTTACTGAACCTTCCTTTTCCAAACTCACAGTTATATTAGTTTTTTAATCCACACAATTATTTATTTTTTTAACAAAGTTATCTTATATTATTCTATATTTATCGATATATTGTTTCTTATTTTATTTATATTATTATACTTGTTAGGATAGAAAATATTATTATACTTACCAAAAAAAAAATATTATTATACTTGTGAATAGTGATAGATTGTTTATTTATCTCGTTTTAAATAATTGTAATGTTTATATCACTAGTTTGATTATTCAATTATTATTTTTAGATAATAATTTTATTCCTATACAAATATTAATCTTTTTTTTTGTATGTATTAAAATTATTACTAAATTTTTAGTCATGTTTTTTTGACAGATTTTTAATCATGGTTTGATTCTTTAATTTTCTAAATTAAAATCATATTAACATTTTATAAATGCTTATATAATGACACATCCAAACACTTCAATTTGTATGAGTACTTTTCAGTATATTTATCTAAACATAAAAACCTTATTGAGTATAAGAGTTTCTAATGCAAGCTCTTGTTCAATAAGCTCTAATGTTATAAACATGTGTATAAGTTGTTTATCCAAACGGGGCCTTTGTATTTGAAACCCTATGTTTTTTCTATTATTTCCTATAAATATTGATTTCATTTTGAGTTTTGCTGAATAAGTGATAAACACTAATCAAAACACCCCTTAAAAAACCTAATCAAAACATACATGATGGAATTATTTATTTAAATTTTACTTTTTAGAAGAAGAAAAAATATCGGAAAGAATTTTAGCACGTGTGGTTGGTTTGGTTGAGACTTCAACACCATAAAGGCATAAACAATTGGTCGTATAGTTTAGCGGTGAAATTAACATCGTAACTTTAAAACGTAGAATTCAAATTATCTCATAGGCAACTGTAATTAATAAAAAATTCTTCATTCTCCTTAATTTTATTTTTAAAAAAAATGAGATACTGAATTTTCAAATAAAAATCAGTTAAGAATTAACATCCAACAATAAAGATCAAATATTGAGTTTCTTTTTTGTAACCAAAAGAAAAAATATTGAGTTTCTTTTGTCATGCGATCATAAACTTATAGAATTATTTTGCAAGATCAAAATAGTTTAATTACTATTAACGAAAAGAGAGACACATTAGTGATTGTCCTCTTTTTAATGTGCTTTATTTTATACTAATTTTTTTCTCTTTTTATTTCGTTAACGCATGTAGATTATCAACAAATAATAAAGTAAATGGGCCTTATTTTATCTTTTTGAAAGCTAACAGCCCCAAAATTTAAGCATATATACATAAGAGGTATTGGGATTTTCTCCTTCACATTAAAGAGGGAGGGACAGGAAAGAATATCAAATTAAAAGGTAAAAAAAGATAAAAGAAGCGAGAGAAAGATAGATAGGATGGAGAGAGTGAATGAGAGAGCTTAAAGGAGAGGATCTAACTTCATAAAAGAGAGACTAGAAATTGCTCCTGTGGCACCATAGATTGCCCACAACCACTTCAAACTTTCGAAAATATCTTCACTAGAAGTTACAAACCGTTCTCAGGAACATAAATTAGGATGTTGTTGTAGGATGATTTGTTGTATTAAAAAACAAGGTGCAAAATCAGGACACATATTTGAAAATGACATGTTTAAATACAATAGACACAAAAACAGTTCAACAGTCAATAATTTTTTCAATAACAATTAACTCGCTCATGATTCAACAACAATACATCATCATTCGTAGCTAAACACCAATACACCCTCTGAATGTTCGCAATGTAACACTATTTTCGTTGGTTGGAATAAACCTAAGGAAGGGTGAGTTAAACTTAACTTTGATGGAGCCTACAAAAATTCGTTGGATATTGCTAGTATGGTGGACTCTTTCAGAACTCAGATGGCAAATGAATTAAGGGCTACTCGCAAAAAAATTGGAACATGTGATGCTTTCTGTGTTGAAAATGTGGGGAATGTACTTGAGAATGTAACTTGCTTGGAGACAAGGTTTCCACCATCTTCGAGTTGAAAATGACTCAAAACTTTGGTTGACACGATCTCAAGGAAGGTTAAAATTAGTGGCAAACCACCCACCTTGATGCGTTGCATTCAAGACCTTTTGTAGTTGAACTGACATGTGCATTTCAATCATACCTGACCTGAGAAAAATAGAAGTGTTGATTGGTTGACTAATTTTAGCTTCTCTTTGGACTCTTTTAACATTCATGTTATGAAGACTCCTCCTAATGAAATAATAGCTTGTTTGGCCTGCCTCTTTCTTGACTTCTCTTCTACTTTAATGAAGAAGCAGGGCCAAACAATATTTGGGAGAAGCTCTTCCTAAAACAAGTCATTTATTTTCAAAGAAGAAAAATGCAATCAAAGGAGCTTCAATTAAAGGAGTTAAAAGAAACTTTGTATCAACTTATGCGCTTCATTTACCCATGTTCTCATCTTCGAACCCTGCCAAAGACAATTTTTTGTTATTATTTTACTACTAATTCTCTGCAATTATATATTACTCACATATCGTCCGGTTTATTCAATTTTTTTTTTTTGCGGGATGGTTTACTTCAATTTATCTATTATTCAAGCCAATT
>Ga0315913_1000796_pt1 | contig 30948 bp, 12 predicted proteins | sample MpolsnodulesMG_FD_207736 | JGI IMG/M metagenome (GOLD analysis project Ga0315913, IMG submission 207736) | Medicago polymorpha root nodule microbial communities from Los Angeles, California, United States - small nodules | ecosystem: Host-associated > Plants > Roots > Nodule | place: USA...
TTCATAACAAAAAAAAACTCAATTTGATCGCCACTGCCACCGTAATGATAGTTATTGTCCTGCTTGAAAACTTGTTCTCCTCCATTTCACATATGCATTGAAACCGATGCAAACTATATGCCTAAATTGAGTTTTTGTAATTGAGATCGGTGAGAATAAACATGATATCATAGCAACTGCATTGAATTTATGAAAAAATGGTTTGAATAGATCACATCGGAATCCCTTTAAATTAAATTCAGAAAGATCACAACCTTTGGGTATGAAATATGAATAAGGAGATCATGAATCATGAATTGTGAATCGTGACTCCTGGAGATGGGCATTGGTACTGGTAGGGAGAAGAAACATGAACCCTTATGGGAAAAGGAGTATGCAATCCTATGAGTCTAGAGAGAAAAAGATCATGTTATTACTTTAACAAATAAATTCACACCATTTGATTAAAATCAATCAACGATTGAGATTTGGTGTCAACGAATCCGTTGACATCTGGTGTCAATGGATCTTGACTCATATGTAAAATATAATTATATGTTTGACTTTAATTAATGTTGTTCATATTGTTTATTTTAATTGGTCTACATAAGCAGGGAGTAATTACCCACAAATTTAGAAAGGGTAATCTAAGAAAAACTATGAATTTAGGGATATAACTCATCTTACTAGAATCCCGCAATTGTAAATGTTTGAATTGCATGGATATTAAAATAAACTTTCACTGATTAATCACGAAATTATAAACTAATAATTACTTGATTTAATAAACTAATAATTTTTAGTTTGGTACAATAAACTAATAATTTTATAAGAAAGAACTATGTATTTCACATTATTTCAAAAAAAAAAGAAAAAAAAACCTATGCATTTCACATGGATCCTTTTTCTTTTTATGACTAGTCAACATATAAACAGAAATATCAATTCTAAAGGCTCAATGTGCATATTTAAGCATCACATTCTCTTAAAGTTTAAATTTTCTTTTTTCTTTCTTAGAATTAAAATCAAATGATCTTTTCTTATATCGATTCTTGCTTCATAACCAAGTTTTTTTTTACCAAGTTTACTTGGTGGCTAAGTTATCTTTTATGGTGACCAAGTTTACTAACAAACTTGATCATCAAGAACGGTAACTTAACCATCAAGTAAACTTGATCACAACAAAAAACTTTGTTAAAAAGTAAAAAAAAAAAAAAAATCTTAGTGTTATTATTATTTTTAGTTTAATCCTTCCGCATTTATCACTTGTCACTGATTTGATTACGAGAAAACGACAAATTCTGCAAAATTTCCAAACATGCACTGTGTTTAAAAATTAACCTTACAAGTATGATCTATGACTCGTTCATTCTACAATTTTCAATGACATAATCAAAAACTAAACCAAGATTAGAAGGAAAAGAGTAAGCATGGTAACGTACCTTAGGTTGTTGATACTGAACACAGGACAAGCAAAAGCTGTGGAAGCCACATGAGTTCTCTTTTTCTCTAATTTTCTTCCTATCTTGTCTACTGAGCTATGAAGGTGTATAATGGAGAGACAAATTTATATGGGGAACAACACAAGGGGGTCCAACCAACGGATATATGACCGTTATGCCCCACTTTGAGATCTATGCCACAATTCAAATATATTGCATGTTATATGATTTCTTTTTTAGGAAAAGCTTAAAGCTGCATTTTTGTCTATTCTTTTTGCATGTTTTACGTTCTTTTTTTAAAAAAACAAAAGAAATTAGGATCGGTACTAAAATCCTAGTCTATAGCATATGCTGGTCCAATGTGAATTTGGATTAGATGCAATAACTACGTCACACAATAGTGCATCATAGTCGTCCAATTAAATTGATAGTTGAGATTGATTAAATGTTGTCAATTTGATTGTGTAATTTGAATTGTCTAAGTTTAAAATTAATGATTAAAATTGCTTACACTTTTAATACTTATGTTGTAGTAACCGCAGCTAATTCGGTCTCAATCTGGTATAATGACTTGATTCTCTTCTTTTTATTTGATAGAATATGATTATTATTTTTTAAGAAAAAGCACATGATATTCAAAATTACTCTAATTAGTCCTATAAGTTGTCAACTCATCAATTAAATTTCCTTCATTCTTAATTCCACCCCTTTCTTTTCCTTATTTTGCGCTTCATATATTTCTCTCCCCCACTAGTGATGTTCGCGGTGCGGTTTGGTTTGGTTTTGAGGCTAAAAGTCATCCGAACCGCAAGATAAATAAGTATGCGGTTTGGTTTGGTTCGGTTGACATTAAAAATAAAATCCGAACCAAACCAAACCAATGCGGTTTGGATTGGATCGGTTTGTGCGGTTTTTTTAGACAATATTTTTTTTCCAACATTAAAATCAAATTAAAAAACTAAAGCAAAACATATTTTCAGCAATATTTTAAATTTCATCCAACATTACATTTTTATTTTCATCCAACAATGTCCCAACTACGTAGACCAAATTTAAACGTGGACAAAAAGTAATCCTATTTTGTAAGAAATACAAATGACTAAAATTTTTATCATTCTCTAAGAGTTCAAGTAGTACATAAATACATTTTTGAAAGAAAAAGCAAAGAAGAAACTTAACAAGAGAAAAAATATGTCATTTTATTAAAATTTCCATTGAGTTTCTACGAGTATTGATCCAAGTGATATATATTTAATGAGTGTTTTCCTTATATTGCGGTTTGGCTTGGTTTGGTTTGTAAAATCAAACCGCACCGAACCAAACCATGCGGTTGAGTAAAAAAATTGATCCGAATACACCCGAACCAAATGCGGTTTTTTGCGGTTTCGATTTAGATTGGTTCGATTTGCAGTTTTGCTATTGGATTGGTTCGGTTTTGAACACCTTAAACCCCCACCTTTTCTTTCTTTCTCTCATCTTTAATCTTTCAATTTTACATTTCATTTTTTTCTCTCTTTTCCCTTTGTATAAAATATCAACTTTAAGCAAAAATCAGTGTCCGTGCAAAATGCAAGGATATTTTCTACTGAATAGAATTAAGTCCTACGTATATTAAAGAAAAACACCAACCGGAGTCTTTGTACGATTTGGAAAACCACCACATCGTCCACATTAAATTTTAGAAAATGAGGTAGGGGTCACCTATAAACATGAACTATATTGGATGCTATTTGACTGCCATCCCAAGTTTCATTCAATCCATAAAGGCCTTGCATTGCCTATAGACCCTCTGAACACGTATGAAACGACTAAAAACTCAAACATGACTCAATTCGAGCGGGAATAATACTCAAGGATTTAGAGAGAATTTAGAATTTGATTATATTTTTCACTAATTCATTATAAGCTCCCACAATGCTTAAAGACAAATTCATACCCACAATATGACGAGTGCATTCTAACTTACTCAATATTACATCCTAACATAATTTTTCATTAATTCATACCCACAATATCATGTTTGCTTCTAGAACTAGCTAAATCACCATTTCTTGGCCATCTCTGATTTTTCGATCGATCACCACGAAATAACTTTTAGTACAAGGATCCACCTGTAGGCATCTTCGTTGCTACCATGAAACAGAGAAAACAACATCTTCAATCTAACCCAGTGGGAATGACATTGAAACGAAAGCACCAAATGATACGATCCACTTCAAGTAAGGATCAAACTCCAGAATTTAGAGAGAGAAGTTAGAACTTGAATATATTTTTCATTAATTCATTATGAGGTTATACAATGTTTATATAAACAAATTCATACCAACAATAAGATAAGTGCATCCTAACATAATACATACTAGATCATTCTAAATTAAGGTGAGTCATACTTACTTCTCAAACTAGTTGAGTCGTCACATGAGTACTCCCTGTTATATCAAAGTCACATTTCAAATGGAAAACTAAATGACAAAAGCACTCCTTTCTCCCTCAAACGTATACGACTCGACAAGCATGGCAAGCTCTCCAAAGAGAGTCTCACCTTCAGCAACATCCATAATGTTCATATAGTTGTCCAAAACTCCCCATCTTGGTTGTTGTGCCACATTCCTCTATCAATATCCAATGTATACGCATACATTATTCCAACCTCAAGTCCATAACACAGTGTTTTTTTGGTATTGTCCGCTTTGGATCTTCTTGTGAACCCTCGTGATTTTATTTTTTGTAAAATGCATCTCTCGTTGAATTGAAGAATGTGAGTATTGTTTATGAACTTTCTCGACCATCACTATATATTATTCTCTTTTACTCGCATCCTAGATTAACTCATCGGCAACAAACGATTCAAATTGTGGAACACCTTAAATTGTTTCTTGAGATCGAAGAATTTGGTCATCACACTCACACATTTTTTAAGTATCATCATCAAATCCATAACCCTTCGAGCTTTCAAGTTAGCAACAATATTGTGATGGATAGTTAAAGAAACCACAATCAGTAAACCCATGACTTTATAAATTCTAATTTCGCTGCCATACCCAATTTTCTACCTACACCTTGCTCGCAATAGTTCTTGGGTACTCCATAGGCTCCAAGAGAAGAAAATTGCTCTTCTGCTATCACAAATTGCTTTCTCCCATACAAACTGACGGAAATACCTCCACGTGACTTAAGTCACGTTCCTTACATTGGTACATCACGCATGAGTTAAATCACGTAGGTTATAATCCAGTGTGAGTTAACTCATGTAGGTTAGAACCCCATCATGAGTTAACTCCAGCGTGAGTTAACTCATGTAGGTTATACTTCGTTATATCGAACATTAGTTAACTTACGTGAGGGTATTTTGGTCTGTTTGTATGGGAGTTAGCGTTTTTTGTCGTGAGAGGAACAATTTTCCCAAGAGACTTGGGATTGTGGGCTTGTGGCCCAGTTTCATATTAAGGAAATAAACGTTAGGGAAGTATCTTGCTTTTGAAAACTTTGAACAGGCAAGATATACCTGTAAAACTAGTTGTTTCTGCTTTTTTTTAAGGGGAAAATGTTGTTTCTTATTTTGTAAATGAAACGAAGCCTTGATAATTTATGATACTTGTAAAACTAGTTGTTTCTTAAGCTTTGTTTAAAATTAGTTAGTCTTGCATCATGCATAAGTCAATTTTTTACTACCGGATCAATAAATATCATCATATTTTATTTAAGAGCCGTGCTATATATCGCGAGGAATCACGCTCGCGAATTTCAGGACTGGCTAATTATGTTACGTATTTAAGTTAAATTTTCAGTGTTAACTTGGTTAGATGTATATTAAAATAAATAAAAAGGTATTGGGTGATTAGCAAGTACTGCTTTATTTTAAAATAAAATAAAAAGTGCCACTAAATAATACCAAGTGGTAATGTTCACCGCCACCACGTGTTTTCCAACTAAACTTAACATAACATGTGGCAATTCAACCCCAAAGATCTGCAACTGCAAGCAATGATGTTGAGAGAAGTATCTACAAATCATAAGCTGAGAGCTGAATAAAATGGAGAACAGGGAAGAAAGGATAACGTGCGTACAATAAAGAGTACAACATCATTCGCGAGCGTGTCGTGATGAATGTTGCGCGATATTTAACATTTTTCTTTATTTAATCCAATGATGAGGTTTATTGATCTAATATTGGAAATCGGTGTTTGTTTCAAGTTTATGGGAGTTATTCTTATGGATTGGATTTCTAAAAGAATTTATGGATTGGATTAATGAAGGCATTAATGGATTTTGTTCAAATTTGGTTTGTTTCAACTTTACTAGATTTATTCTTATGAATAACTTTTCTAAAATATAAGGATGAAAGTTTTATTCCAATGTATTTTTAAAAAAGATGTTTAGTCAATATTATAATATTACTGAGAACATTTATAATAGAGACGTCAATAAGTAGTTATACATAAATATATTCTCATTTTCCTGACTTTATTTCCACACTTTTCTTTCAGAAAACTTTTTTATTCATAAGAATATTTTATACCAATGAATAAAATTTATTAAACTTGTAAGAAACATAGCAATATATATTTATATCATCTTATTTCTAAGATTCGACAAAAATAACTTGAAACAAACACACCCAAAAGAACAATTGCTAACGAATTAATAAGGGAAAGAACATAGTTTCGTCCAAGATTTTCGGAGCTTACTCTCTTCCTCCCAATAACCACTCAAATAACCTCTTAGACAATCCACTATGTCTTGCCCCCCTATTTATTTTTACTAACAACACACATTTGATAAAGATGGTTAATTAATTAGTAATTAATTAGTAAAAGAAACATAACTATCACTTAAAAACACCAGCTACGAAATTGATTTTGGTCAGTTTTCCTTAATGAGAGGTCTAACAAAAAATTTCCTTAGAAATATTTTAGATGTAAGCGCGAGCAAATTTGAGCTATTTCACCAAGATCATAAATCCTTTGCCAATCGATGATAGCTAATCATGCACCTGCCACTTTTGGTTTCACTTAACTACCGCTTTTTGTATGCAAGGTGATATTACATTATGTTTTGTGTTTGGTATTGAAATTCTGCACTATCTCGACAGATGTCCTATGTGATGTCTGGGACATCAGGAATGTCTTACGAGATGTCCTGGACACTAGTTATAATAACGTAGTATAATAAACAATACTCCATCCGTCTCAGAATAACTAAATTATTTGCAAAAAAAATATTGTCTCACAAAAATTGACTCATTTCACTTTTCAATACAATATTAATTTTTATTTTTTCAATTATAACTCTAATTAATATTACTTTCACAACTCTCAGTTCAATATATTATACTTTACATTTATGATAAAGAATAATACATCAAACTTGACAAAAACACTCAAAACCATTTTTCTCTCTCACTTATACTATTTTTTTTAATATAAGTGAAATGAGCAAAAATCTCACTTATAATAGGACGGAGGGAGTAAACAATAATAAAGTAAAGTCTAGGGAAGAAATAACACAAGAGATTTGGTAACCCAGTTCGGTGCAACGTCACCTACGTCTGAGGGCATCTATGCCAAGAAAGGAAATCCACTATAATAATTTTGGTTCGGAGTCTTATGTGAACAAACTTTGTTCACTGTCTTAACACATAAACACTACCTGTGAATTTATATCTAAGTCTCCCCCTAGATATGAGATCACATTTCACTTTCTCTCAATCACATAACCAGTGATTTCAAAAATGATTACAATCAAATAGGAGAAACACTCTTATAAACAAAATTTACTCTTGCAAGATGCACTAGAGTGGTTTACAAATAGCAATAATATAACTCAACTAAACAGTCCAGGTCAATGCATCAAGGTGATACAAAGAGAAACTCACAAATAACAAGGACAGACACGAAACCCTAGAATCTTCTTCAAATCATGGCTTCGACCATCTTACTAGGTTTGAGTCTTCTTTTATAAAGCCAAAGAAATGCATGGGCTCGATCTTCAATCGGGCTAAACAAATCAGTAGACCAAAACGTATATTTGGTCTTCACAATCTTCTAGGAGCAAATATATTGTTTCCTAAAATACTTAGGACATTTAACTTAGGAAATATGGCATAGGCAAACCGACATAAGCAGCTTCTAAAAACACACGCCTCTTGGAACACAAGCTACATGGATCAAATCTTCTTTGATCTCACGCTAAAACACAATCTTCCATGAATGCGAAATAAAACACTTCACCTGATGCTAAGATGTTATACTTACATGTCTAGGACATCTGGCACAACATCTTGCTAGAACATCTTATTTTAACAAAATGCAGCCAACACAATATAAAAATCCAATAGGTATAAAGGTAGACTTTTAATGTTGCAACTGCTTTAGAAGATGGACGGTAGTTTTGGAAAAACTTAGCATTCAGGAATTGCTGGATTGTGTTTCAAAGAGTTTAGGGTACGAGCAAGTTAATATAGAAAAAGATTTAGAGTATATCATGAAAATGAAATTTCTTTGGATAAGGAATATATATGTATTTAAAAACAAAACAGGTTGCTTTGTTGAAAAGAAGAAGAAAAAAAAAAATTACATTGTCAGCTACAAAATGATTTCACTAAAGGCATCCATCGACAATAGCCGCCTAATACGTGGTTGTTGCACGCTAGTCGATCGCCAAATCCATACCAGTTGGAAAAGAATTCTCAATTACAAAGCCAATAATGCAATATTCAAAACCGAAACCGATGAGCGGCATGGTTTTTTGCTTGTTGTCATCATTGTCATTGTGGGCTATGAGTTGGCGAATAATATTGGATAATAAGGAATTCCCAAGATATATCATTGAAAGGTTTGATTTATTGTATTTATATAGGAACAATGGAAGATCAGTTGGGAGATGTGAACCCTTTGTGAATCTTTCATATCCAATCTTACTTCAATCAGTTTTTTGTCTCCTGCTTTTTCATATAAACTAAACTGGAATACCTTCAAATTGAAAATGAATAATTCACGTCGCATCTCATATGATCTTTCTTCATTCTTTGTAAATACATATAACCAAAATTCCCCTATAATATACTATTCGAATTCTCCATTATCCAATATCTATCAATGGACTCATATTCGTTAATGACAACCACATGCAGAGGAACATTTCATCCATCGGTTTAGGTTTTAAATGTGTGCTTTGTAATTGAGCATTTCTTTTTCATTTCGTAGAGACATCGAGACTGGTTGACGAGCAACCATACTTATTAGCTGGCTCTCATCTTTAAACGCCTTAGCAAAATTATTTTGTTGTCGTCAATATAAATTTTGTTCTCATTTTCCTTTTCAACAACGTTATATGATTGTGTTTTAAAAATGCATGCATATTGTTTACCTAAAGAAATTTTGTTTTTCATTATATGCTTGAAACCATTTTCTATATTACATTGTTGGAACTCTGAACACTTCGAATTATAATCAAACAATTCCTGAATGCTATGTTTTTCCAAAACTCCTGTGAATATCTTTGGTTTACCTTCTAAAGCAGCTGTAACACTGAAAGTCCAATAACTGTCTTCATACCTAAAGATATTTCATATTGTTGCCCTTACATCACATGTATATCTACATGAAAGTGACCAGCTAAGTTTGTTCCTCATCTATGATAACTTGCTTCCGACAGTTATTTTATGAAAGATCGCTGGCTACTGTAAATCTATATAACGAACAATTGCACGTTGTTGAACCATGATTGAAATGAGAGAAGTCATAAGAAGAAAATATTATGCTTTGTGATAACCTTAAACCGTAAAGACGAGCTAATTTAAATATAAAAAAAAAAATCCTCATTTAGAATAAAAAATGGTCTTCTTCAAAAATTTCAAAAAATGATATAGTAAATTGTACACTAATTAAAACTATTAGTTAACATCAATTTATTTTGGTGATGTAATAAAAAAATAAAATTGCAAAATTTAACTACTCATTTTCTTCATTTTTTTTCCTCGGAAATATTTTCATCACAACACTAATCAAAGGGGTACAACTTATTTAAGAGGTTTGGTTTGGTTTTTTCTTTAGTTTTTTTAGCAAAAAAAATGAGATTATTAAGAGAGATCAACAACATAAATACAATTTTTCCTCTAAAAGAACAATAATATAATTTTATTTTGGTACAACAACAACATGATTTATGTTGAAGCAATAATGAAGACACGGCAGTGGCAACGATATATACTTTAATTAGTACTTACCCTAAAATAAATCTTTGGAAAAAAATATGTTTAAATAGTTAAGTCGTTCATATAAGTTCGCGTGTTTTTGTTTTTCGTCCATATATCTTTTCATGTTGCATAATAAACCTTGTAAGTTCTAAACATTTTGTTTTTGCTCATTACCGTTTCATTTGTTACAAAGCGCATATGTGGCTAACGGAGGGCATCATAGCAATGGCCGACATGGTTGACGAAGCTGATTTGACATATATAGTGGATGATTAGAATTTGATTTTTTCTGTTTTGGTCCCTCTCACTGTGTGAATCAGCATCACCTGCCACGTCGGTCACTGCCACATCACCCTCCGTTAGCCACATGTGTTTTTGTAACGAATGAAGATGACAGAGATCAAAAGTAAAACATTTAGAACTTACACGGTTTGTTTTGCAACCAAAAAAGATACAGAGACGAAAATCATAAACACCCGAACTTATAGGGATGATTTAACTATTTAAGCCAAAAAAAAGTAACTTGAGTTAAGTAAAATTGAAAAGGGGAAAACTCAATTGGGTTGCTCTTATTGGGAAAAATCCAAGTCCCACATCGGATAGATGAGACTCTTGATGAGAGTTTATAAAGAGGAGACACTCCTCACATCACAAGCCGGTTTTGTGATGATGAGTTAGGTCCCAAATTTCAACAGCTCTAGCGATGTTGGCTTGGGGCCTTGCAGTGTGATCCTCTCAAGGTCTCATGTTTTATTTTCGATTCTCTTCGGTGCTAATTTCGGTGGGTTAGTTTAGCTTATTAAAAAAATTTGAAAAAGAAAAATGAAAAAATTGTTTTCTTCATCCTTTAACTTAATTTCAAGCAATGATTTCTCCTTTTACTTTTTTTTGCATCATTTTCGTCTTTTGATCAATTTGCATATGAATTTTCAAAGTTTAAATCTATAATTTTATTTTGATATGAGCTCTTAGTGACTTAAAATTAGATGTACAAATCTTTAGGTACTATGGTAGTTAATTTTTGTCTAGCAAATTTCTTTGAGAGGGGGTTGTGTCCAAAAAAATTGATGTCAATTAGTTCTAAAAAAATTGATGTCATCATAAAAGAAATGGTACCGAAAGACATTTTACATGAAATCCCAGGTTTGAATCCAGGACACAAAATTTCCCGGGTTTATTTGAGTATGTATAATGTATTGGCCACTAAGGGTTTATTTGAGTATGTATTGGCCACTAAGTTAGTAGAAAAGGAAAGAAAAAAAAAAGTATTGAAAGAGTTTAATTTGTTTTTTTTTTATGCATGTGTTCAAAAGATTTTTTTTTCTTTCAAAGCTTAAAAATAACCATTTTATTTGTTGCAGCTTTCAGAGAATTATTTAAAAAACAATTGTTTCTCAGGTATGATCAGATAACAGGAATAAACCTGAAAGCATACAGAGGAATAAACCTAAAGTATATAATTAAACATACATGAATAAACCTAAAGTATAATTAAGCATATAATACTTAATCCAGTAGTCAATAACAATTAAATGATTATTCAACCCAAAAATCTACTTCAGCTCTCTGTAACCAATTTGTATTTGGAGGGTAAAAAGCACAAAAATGTCTACTTGGTGCTGTTCCAATGAAATAAGTAACAACTTTAGCCAAACTTCTACCTTAGCCACCATCTTTGAACTGCAGATAGAGGGGTCTTCAAGAATGGTGCATGGCGGTGGATGAGCGGATTAATCGTCCTCCCAATTTTAGCCCAAACACTCTGATGATATGCAGCAGTAACAGGTACATGATACATGAGCTTCAAAAGCTGCAGGATTAAAAGATAAAACAGGTAAATAAATGTCATTAGGTAATATTTTACAAATTCATTTAGGAAATGTATCTACATCAGTTGCACAGTGCAGCACCAAGTAGAACCATTAGATCAAGAGAAAGAATGTTTCTCTTAATCAAACGGCTTTACAACTCATTGCATCGTGCAATGGTTGTACAAGATCTGAATCCAGGTAATGTTACAAAATGGTTCTATGCAATACTTCCTGGTATGATTTGGAGAAGAATTCTATTGTTTTCAATCTTTTTTACTTGGGAGGTGAATTCTATCTGCACAAACAAGTCTTTAAAAAGGGTTAAATTACACCAGAGGTCCTTTAAGTTTGAGGTTTGTAACAAATTGGTCCTTTAAGTTATTTTGGTCACACATAAGTCCTTTAAGTTTGAGATTTGTAACAGATTGATCCTTTAAGTTATTTTGGTCACACATAAGTCATTTAAGTTTGTAAGCATTTTCAATTTAGTCTTTTTGTTAACCAAAACGATGATATGGCAGAAGGACTAAATTGATAACATTTACAAACTTAAAGGACTTATGTGTGACTAAAATAACTTAAAGGACCAATCTGTTACAAACCTCAAACTTAAAGGACTTATGTGTGACTAAAATAACTTAAAGAACCAATTTGTTACAAATTTCAAACTTAAAGAACCCCTAGTGTAATTTAACCTTAAAAATACTTTATATCAAGGTATATTTATACTTCATATCAAGGATCTTCATTCAAATATACTTTATAGTATGGATGGTGCTTCATTGATACGAAAAACAATTCGTGACTTTTACATGAAAGTACAGCTGCACAAAACAAAATCATCTAGTAAGGTGATTTCTCATGATTTTTGTTCTTCTTTCTCATTTCTTCTTATACATTTATGTAATTTATCTCACATTGAGGGATATTTGGATAGACAACTGAATTCAACACTTGCTCAATAACGATTATTCAATTAACACTTATCGTTCAAAGCTTATGTAAACATTGGTTTGGGCTGAGTTAAAGTTGGTATAAGCTCTTCCAAACACAACAAAATAAAGGCAAACGTGGTATAAGCTCTGAACTGAACAAGCTATTTTTATAAGCTACCTTACAGCGTTTATGGCGAAAGATGAAAACAACTTATGGCCATACCGTAAACTATTTTTATATAAATGCATATGTATAAGATAATCGCAAAGTTCTTCCAAACACTCTTTAAAAAACATGAGTCTTTTAGTAACGTAGGGCATCAAACATGTTACAAAAACTCTTTGCCTTAGATAAACGAACCCACTAAGTGCATGTTTGGATTCGCGGTGAGACTGACAGATTTACGATGAGCCACCATGATTTTGGTAGAAGCTACACTTTGAAGCTTCAACAAAATTACTGTGCCACTGTGATTTTGTCAAACTCACCGCTGATTCAAACATAGTATTATGGGTTTCACACAGCCAAGCACTAGAAATAAGCCCAGACTGCTTCCAGTCATCTATTTGTTTGTGGTTTATATGTGCATGAGCGCCAAGGTGTTAAATAGCTCCAATTAACATTACTCAAACCAATAAAAAAAACTCGTATATATACTGACAGAACTGAAACAACCAATAAAAAAACTTGAATATATACTGATAGAACTGAAACAGACCTGCCAGTACATAAATGTTTGTATTATGTTGCGTTGCCACCTGCACATGATGTTCAAAAATAAGAGTTACATGACGCAAAAACAATTTCAGTAGAAAAGGGATATGTAACAGAGGAACATTAGAAAAAAGGAAAGGAAAAGATTGAGAAACTAACGAGAACAGCGAGAGGACGAGCAGAAACCCAAGCCCAATCTCAGCATGTGATGTCAGTATATTGAGAGTAGTATTGTTTGACTCTACCCAAACACAGGGCTCTTCCAGGTACTTCCTATAGAAGCAAAACCAAAAGTATTACGTTAGATATTGATTAATACTAAAAAATAGTGTCCCCTAACAAAAGTTGCATGCAATCCATTATTTTGAGATGTTACTCGCCTGTACAAGGTAGAGCGGCTAAAGTTACGTCTAAGGAACTTGGCAACATGTTCAAATGACCAACATAAGATAGGGATCAAAGCAACTGCAACATGATCAAAACATGTTATAGACGGCACACGATGGGGAAGTGAGAAAAAAGAGTGATAATATCGCATCCCATCATGAAAAACAAGCAAGAACGCAAGAATATAGTGGGATTATACCAATGAATACTCACATTTAAGGCAAAGATGTGATGTAACAAATGTTAGGCAGTACACAAAGTATATAAAATCCTTTGAAGCAATTATCGACTGAAAGTAAACTTGCAAAGCCTGCATATTCCACGCTCTTGGTTTCTGCAACCACACAAGTCAACATAACAATGTATTAAAGATTGAAGAATCGTAACATCAAGAAGATAACGTTAACTGTAAAAATCAAAAACAAAAACTTACCCCATATTGTGAGTACAATGAGTATAGAGAAGAACATGTAGTTCCCATAAAAGAAAGACGATAAGCCCTGTGAGAAAGATGCTTAGGTATTATTGGAACAGCTGCAAGGAATGCCACAACAAGCACCTGTAGAAAATATTTTAAGTAAAAGCATCAGCAATAGAAGTGACTCAGAATATAAACAGAAAGTGCACTTATCATATTTTTCAAGTTCACAATTTCAATGCATTCTTCCCTAATTCTAATTTCCATCTCTCTCTCCTCCCAAAACAAGTGCTCAACATGGAAATTAGTAGTGATCTAAACAAATTAGATCAGTAGTTGCATATTAGCATAGGATTGACGAAAACATATTCCCTGTTGTAACTGTGTCACGCAGTTACATACGACGCAGTTACATATCTCGACTGTCTGGTATAAATTAATGGTCAGGATTGTTCAAAAATGATTTATTGGTTGAGTAATCAGAACTGTCTGATCTCAAATTAATGCCCGAGATTGATTACTGCGTGAAATTGTGTAGTATTTTAACAGCAGGGAATTCGGGTCCTATAACTGACATGTACATGTACATGTACAATTCATAAGAATAAAGCTCTTTTAGAATATAAATACTATATCAAGTGGTCCGAAACAAAAGTAAGAAGAGAACTGAAGAAACAATCAGTCAAACAGAATCTTTAAAATTCAAAAGTGTCAATAAGCAAAACGGGCATATCTTAACCAGAATATGTTATGTGGTGAAAAAACCTTACCCAAGCATTAACAGAAAATAGGATTGTCTGTCTATCCCAACGCAAAGGAGTTGGATTAGGACCCGCCGCAGTTGCAGATGTCCCAGAAGTTCTATTAGTTGATCCTGCAGAAAAATCCAAAACATATGTTAAGAGTCAGCACACCGTACAACAAAGAACAAATGAATATGATTAACTAGATGTGCTCCACTGTGAGCTCTTTGTTCTTTTAAAAAAATTAAAAAATTATGAAACAAGCATAAATAAAATATTCACCAGTGCTTCTTGCACGAGCTTGATCATTTGAACGGGGTGGTGGTGACGATGATGATGAGGTAGCTGGCGGACGTGGTGGCTGAGATGAACTGCTAAGAGACATTGGCTCTACCACAAGATCATTATCCTGTTCAGTATCCAATAGTTACAACCAATTTACAAAGTTAGTGAAACTACGACAATTTCTCTTGATATAAAATATAGACTGTGCAGCATCAAAATACAAAGTCTAGTATACAATGACAGAAAAATATTATATACAAATGATATCATAATGTTCTATTCTTAAGTGACAATCACTATACATACAATCCTCTGAAATAGTTCAGAAATAAAAGTAAAACAACAGAATTTTTATAAAGAAAACAAGGTTTTTGCCCTGTTTTGTGAGTTATATTAATAAGTGAGTTTTGGTAAGCATTTCATATACGCAATTTTTATATGGAAGTTGATTGTTACAACTAAGTATGAAGTGAAGTGATTTATGTCTAGACTAGATGTTTTCACTTTAAAAAGCGTGTTTGATGCAAAAATTGGTAAACAAAAATCAGCTCAACCCAAACCAAAAGCTACTTCCTATTACTTCTAGTCAAACCGAATTTTGTAGTCAAAATCAATTTCACCAAACAGTAGCTAAAACCAATTCCAATATTCAAACTGAAACCAAACACAATAATAGCATGTCTAAATTCACATCCACACTCCAAAGAGATCCAACCGCATGGCCAATAGATTCTCCTGCTTCGTCAACTTCATCAACTAAATAGCGTTTCTATTCTCATCAATCAATGTGTATATTTAACTTCATCAACTTTATGTACTAAATTAGTGTTTCTATTCTCATCAATTAATTATTACTACATTTAACTATTTCATCAACCATAAACCATGAATATTGAACAAAATAGCAAAAACCCAACAAACAAACAAAAACACAAACATCTAGTAATATTGAAGTTAAATGTACGAATTAAACTCATTAGAAGATGCAGTTTTTTAAACTGACATCCAATGAGCATCTTGTATTCCGCCAAACCACTAAGACATTTTGAAATTAGTTCTATGACATGACAAAATAATGGTTTCTTATTGGATGACATAGTAAAACTATTTGATACTATAGTGCCTGATCGTTAAACTCTGATGGAGTTTAATTAGTATATTTTGATAGAGTTTAATTACTATACTCAGTCAGTGTACAATTATTTACTTTACACATGCATCCAATTTATTTCAAACGTGCATCCAATGAAGTGTTGTCGCATCAATTAATGAATATGACAATCATATTCATTAATTGACATGGCAACACAACTATAATATTCATTAATTGACGTAACAACACATCATTAGTCCATGTCTAAAACAAATTGGATGCATGTGTAAAATAATTGTACAAACAAGAGTATACTATTTAAACTATCAAATTAAAATCAGTGTTTTACACTGTCATCCAAAAAAACCATCAAAAAATGTGTTATACAACTAATTTCAAAATATCTTTGTTATTTGGTGTAATACAACATGTTCATTGGATGTAAGTGTAAAACTATTTTACACTGACAGTGCATCTTCTATTAACTCATATAATTTGCAAAACCCTAAAACTAAAAGTAGTATCTACCATGACCCAATTGGCTAAAAATACTAAAAATGGGAACTTTGATCGAAATTGATGAAAAGAAAGAAAAGGGTTGATTAAACTGTCAGTGTAAAACAGTTTTACACTGTCATCCAAAAAACACCATCAAATGTGTTATACAACTAATTTCAAAATATCTTTTCGATTTGGCGCAATACAAGATGTTCATTGGATGACAGTGTAAAACTATTTAACATTGACAGTGCAAACCCCCCTGAAACTAAAACTACTATCTACGATGACCCAATTAGCTAAAAAGAACAAAAATGGAAACTTCAATCGAAATTGATGAAAAGAAAGAAAAGGGTTATTTGAACTGTCAGTGTGTAAAATAGTTTTACCCCGTTACCAAAAAAAAATCAATGAATGTGTTATACAACTAATTTCAAAATATACTTGCTATTTGGCGTAATACAAGATGCTCATTAATGACAGTGTAAAAATATTTTACACTGACAGTGCAAAACCCCTAAAACTAAAAACTACTATCTACGATGACCCAATTGTCTAAAAACACAAAAAATCAAAACTTGATTCAAAATTGATAAAAAGAAAGAAAAGGGTCATCCTAACATACAAGATAGCGTTGATAGAATTTGCGTTTGAAGTGAGAAACAACATCTTGACGAGAAGACATATGAGGAGGGATGAGAACGTTGTTCCAATAATCAGGCCATCGTGAATCGGAGTCATAGTCGTATGAATCCGCTGCTAATCGCTTCAGTTTCTGTGGATCTTCTTTCTCTGAACCCATTCTGATGATGATGCTGCTGTTTTTGTTTTTCTCACTCTCTCTTCTTCTTTCTGTGTTTACCTAATTTTCAACACAGCACACAATACTCTAAAAAGAATATTGTCAATTTTTTTATTTTTTATTAGAGATTTTTTACTTGATGAGTAATATGCTCTTTTTTTTTCCATGTTAAATATCTAACAATAAATACAATACATTATCTATTAAAACTTTTTTCCTTTTTTTTTATCAAATAGTCTAATAAATAGAATTCATTTTATAAGTTAAATAAGTGAAGAGTTTGAAGTTTGACCATATATATTACTATGCATTGTTCTTTTTAATTGAACCGTGCATGTCATGTCGCATTATTTAACATAAATTGAAATTTTTTAAAATTCTTTTTTTTTTTTGAATTTTACTTGTATATCTATATCTTTTTTTAATTATTTTCTTTCAATTTACCTATATTTTTTAAATTCATTTTTCTATAAATTTTTAATTCATTTATATGATTTTATTTCATTCAATTTTTTTTTTAATAATTACATAAATATTGTAACTTTTATTGTATTTTTTTAAGGATAAACTACAACTTCCAAGTATACCATTTGTCCCAAGTGTTGCGAGACATTTCAAGTGGATGTATAGATTCGATCACACACTTTCACCCCTTCCACCTCCGCCTCTAGCCCCTCTAGTGTGTGTGAGTTGGCCACTAGTCCATTGATTAATAAAAAAAGAGTTTTTCTATTATGTGCAAATTGGCACATGTCAAGAAGTTTAAAGTAGTAACTTTGACTTGGAACTTGTGTTTTTTATATTAAATATATAATTTTTAACCAATAATTGTTGGTTTTCTATGAAAAGATACTACTTTTAGTTACCTTAATATGTGCAATATTGCACATGTTAGACAAACTCAAAAAAAAATATTTACCACTTGAAATTTGGAAAAGTAAAATAATATTGGAAAATACTCGTAAATTCATTATTAACATGAAAATCAATATTATTACACTGTAACAAAAAAAATCATAGTATTCCACGTAAGAGTCCAATAAATCACTTCTAAGGTGGGATAGGTGTCAAAAATGTGTCTTGCACAATAGCAATATGTATGAATGGTTGTATATTTGTTTTTAGTACTAAGCATGTGTTTGTTGTAGCGGTGGAAGTGAAAAAAACGCACGTTTGCACTGATGCTACATTTTGTAGCTTTGTTATTTTCACGGCAAAATTGTTTAGGGACGCGAGAATTTTGCTTTAACCGCATATCGAAACAATTCATAAGTGTGCAAAATAATGTGACATTTTAGTCAAAAGTGTCATAAAAATATCTTCCATAGTTATAATGCATACCAATAGTGTTTTTAGTGGTATATGAGCGAATAGTTTGGTCCTTGTCTTGAGTGTATTGTCAATATAATTAATTACTTTGGAAAATCAATACTAATATCTTTCTTAAGTTTGTTTTCCTTTTAATTTCCCATTGTAACTAAACATCATCTATGATGCTAAACTTTTCACATACTGTACTTGATGTTTTGGCAGGAAGTCATTAGTAAATTCAACTCGTCTATCCTAGTAAAATATGCAACAATTAATGCAGTGGTACCAATAAAATTGAAACATTAGAACAAATCTTGTTGGTAAATGATAAGAAGGAACCATGAAAAAAAGTATATCGTCTTTAAAAAATTTAAATAGAGTGCAATGCAAGAAAACTAGTTACAAGTAATTGAAAGTTGCCTTTTTTTTAAAAAAAAATAAATCGGTATCCAATCCAAGGACTGACTAATCCGAGAGAACCAATCCCACCGTCCACTTGCAGGGGCTCCGTTCTAAGCCAGAGCAAAGCTCTGTATCGACTTGCCCACCGAAATTGGCACCAGAGGGAATCGAACCTGAGACCTTGAAAGTTGCCTCTTTGATGTCTATAACATAATATATTCTCAAATGAATGGTTTTCCACCCCAAATATAACAACCTTTCACATTTTCTAAAACTTCTGTAATAACACATCATCAGAAGCATAATAATCAACCACAGGTTATATACATGTTGATATCAACTAAATAACACACAACAAAACATTAAACACACAAAACCATATTTTATACAAATTTAATGCTATACAATTAACCAATGTTTTAAAATCCAAACTGCACTCAAACTGCTCAAATAACCGAACAGTAGATAGTATTAGTTCACAATCCAACCGATTGAACAGTCCGGTTCAGTTTGATTTTTATAACATTGCAGTTGACACCGTAACGAATATCTTCCCTAACACAATCTTTTCAACGCTCAAATTATCATCATTAACGCGTATATGCCAGTGCAAGATTGGATTAATGCCGAGTAGTTAATGGCAGTAATGACCAAACCAGCAGTGTTTTCCATGAGCAAACTCCTCCTCACCATCCCCTCTACTGTGAATCCACCACAAAAGATTACTCATTGAGTTCCCATCATCGAAACCCTTCAATCCTCTAACCTTTTGTAATGCACTTTCTTTATCATAAGTACCTTCCATAGCATATATAAAACCTTTCCACCCTTCACCGACACCTTTCCTATTCAAATTTGGTAATGTCCATTCCACAAGCTCCTTCACATAACCAACATCCGAAAACAATGCCTCGGTGATAGGCAACAAAGGTAAAACTTGAATACCAAGCCTACACTCTCTCCATTGAGCAGGTGCAAACCATAGTCCACTATCTCTCTTATTAGACCAAACAACACTCACCACTTTGTTCTCTCTGGAAAATTCTTCGGCATAAAGTTTATCTCCACCTTTTATATGCCACCACATTTGAGCTGCATGAATTTCAAGTGCTGCTAGTGTTGATCCGGTCGCAATAAGTTGTGTGTCGCCGTATGCCATTCCCATCAATGCTGCAGCATAGTATGCATTCACAGCTTCACTAGTACTCTCTTGATTTCTTCCATCTGCAAATTCGATTAATCCTCCAGCCCAAGAATGAAATTTATAAAGATCGAAACACCTTAAACGTGTATAATTTGAGTTTGATTTTCTTCCTAAGTTTAGGAAATCTGCCATGAGTGAATAAGCTTGAGGTTTATACTTTCTTCCCCAAGCTGGATCAATCTTTGCAAGAACTGCAATTCCATAGAGAAAGTATCCTAAATGATAATGATGATCATTATAAATACCGAACCCGAAATCTGCACCAGAATCTTGAGAACCTTGTTTGGTAACTATTCCACCCCATTTTCCATCATAGAGAAAACCATTTCCACTAAAAGTTCCATTCAACCATGGCTCGATCGTCTCCTTCAAGAACTTTTTGATTGCTGGTATGGAATCGAGGTCATTCACTTCTTCAGCTATCAATGCCAACCTTGCTGCCCTTGCTATCAATTTTCCATAAAAATAGCAAGATGTTGTTGTTGTTATTCCTAAAGGACTTAGAGCATCCACATCGTCAGAAAGTGCTGAACAAATTTCATCATGAAATTCTTCATTGATACCTTTGGTGGAATGCCATGTAACAGAAACAGGATGAGTTTTCAATAACCATGAGTCTCCAACAACACCGACAAGCTCGCCGTCAATGCTTTGATACTTCAAATCATGAAGCACAGTTACATCACAATCACTTGCAGACAAAAGTTGAAGATGAACTGGATGAGCAAGCATTAACAACTCTCCCCACCCTTTCTTCTCCCATTTATATTCGACGCTGAATGGTTTTGTGAATGTTGCATCACCAGATGTAGGGTAACAAGAACTGAACCGGTTAAGGATTACCTCGTACTTGGGATCAGAATCAGGTAATACTGCCATCCTTATTATGCCAGAATAGCCTTCAGAGGTAATCTCAGAAAGGCTATTACTGAAACTTACTGGGGACGACGTATAAATGAGCCATGTTTGGCCATTGTTGAGCTGCAAATTATGCTTGGTGAGGGAATTATTGGATGAGAATGAAAGGATGGAATGCATGGTAGTGATGGAAAGTGGCGTACAGCCAGTCACTGATGCTGTCACAAAAGGGCTTCCTCTTACGAGGAAAAACCGCAGGTTAGACAAGGGAATGTCTAAAGTGACACTGAGATCACTGAAGGAATAGATCACATGTTTTTGATGTGAATCTTGGTTTGTTTTCATGGAGGTGGAAATGGTGATATCAGGGTTGAAGACTTGAGCTATGAAAGAAGCGTTGGCGGTGCAAGTAGGATAGCAGAGGGAGAGGGAGGAGTTTGAGGATTTGATGAGGTAAGGGTGAATGTACTCAGGTGTGTCACCATTTTGTAGAACAAAGTTTTGGAAGAAAGAGTTTGTTGGGAGTGGTGACGAGAGAAGATTCGGAGAGAAGAAGTTTGAAGGGTCTGGGAGAATAGTGGAGTTGACTTGAGGGAAAAGAAAAGGAGTATTTGTAGGTTGCTTTGGAGGAGGTGGTGGTGGCGGAGGTGGAGGAGGTGGTGGTGGCGGAGGTGGAGGAGGAGGTTGTGGTGGAGGTGAGGGTGGTTGTTGTGGTGGAGGAGGAGGAGGTGGTGGTGGAGGTGGTGGAGGAGGAGGAGGTGCAGGTAGAAGGGTTGGTCTTGGTCTTTGTCTTTGTTTACCTTTGAAAGTTCTACTGATTTTTTTCAGCATGGTGGCTTTAGATATGACAAAGTAGTTTTGATTTGGATGTGACAGATAAGTTAGTTGAATAGAAATAGAAAGGTTGGTTACTGTGTTTTATATTGAAGAGAAAAGTGAAACATAAAAGAAAAGAAAAGAATTTGGAATTGTGTGAAGAAAGGAATTGTTTGAGGAAAATGAAAGGATCTTTATGAACTATGCATTTCACAACAAAAACATGGAAAAAATAATGATAAGAAAAAAGAATCTAAGGTAACTTGTTTAGCATATTATAAGGTAACTTGTTTGAAAAAAGATCTTTTTGTAGTTTTAAGAATGTTCTTTTCTTATTCTTCCATTTTTATGGAAAAGTAACTTGTAAATATTCTATAAACATCCTCGTCATTATTCCCTGTGTGCTTTTGCAGAAAGTCTCAACAACAAATCTTCTTTTTGTAAACAAATAATTGAAGACAAAAGTTATTATGTGAAATATAAGTTTGTGATTATTACAGGAAAGTTATTCATGGTCTGCAACTTCTGTACTTCACAAAGGAAATGTCACTTTAACAGATCACAGAAAAAGATAATCTTATTGAAATTTCTGTAAATGCTGACCTTCATAGAAAAGTTATCAATGAAAAATATTTAGATAAAAAAGTTGATTGCACATGAGATATACCATGAACAAGGAAAGCTTCAAATGATGAAGTGGAAAGTGAAGTTTTTGAAATATCCCTCATTCTGCTGAGATACTGAGACATATATAAAGAGCAGTAATGTCTGGAAGCCAACCTTTGCTTCACTGAAAAATATTTTCCGTTTTAGTGCAGAAAGTAGCAAAGAAAATTTGTTTAAATGGGATAGTTGAATTCAGCTATGAAGCACAAATATAGACGCGATACCAGACACGACACTACTAAAAATTTGAATATGTGTCAGTGTCGTGTCAGACATTGACAAGTGCCGGATACGCCTTCAACATTAATAACATAGGACTTCTTACTCACCTCATACTTACCATAACACTAAAGTACCAAAATACTCCTAAAGTAAACAAGAATTTTTTCATGAGTATATGAAATACAAGAATAACACATATTAGTTACTTAAAGATAACACATTAATAACATAAATAGTAACAAACTAGCTTCAGCTAATCAACTGATTTCAAAGGAAGATGGTTGGTAAGTTGCCAAGGTTTCCTTTCACATATTAATGTCATTTCTTTGTTTGTATTGTCATATTAATTGATTCTATTTATTTTATATCGTGTGCACATAAAGTTGTATGATATAGAGGTTTTGTTTATTAATATGCTATCCTTCAAGTACCATTTTAGCCCTTTGTAATGTATATTATTCACTTCCCTTAACTTTAATTAGTGGTTCCATTATCTATACTCCCACACTTCCTTCTTTCTTACCTCCTAATTGAATCCTATATATTTAACTGGCTATGATTAATCCATTCACATAAATGCCACTAAGTTACAAATTTGAGCAAAAATTCAGTTCATAAACCCATTAACATATAGCCAGCTACTCAAACTTTCAATAAAATATCACCTAAATTACAAGTTGTGGAGATTGAGTAGCTGCAATGCAAATATTGATGATATTTAACGTTAAAGTTAATTAGAATTGTACTCATTATATAAACCCTCTCATAGTACTATAAAACTAACAAATTCATCACCAACACAATCACCATAAATAGAGATTTACTATCAACAACAAAATGAGCTCTCCTTTTCCAATGACAGATCCAAGTTCCACTGTCCTACCTGACCCCTCCAAATTCTTCAATCCAAATCTGTTATCCAAACCCCTCCCTACAAACTCCTTCTTTCAAAACTTTGTTCTCGACAATGGTGACCAACCTGAATATTTTCATCCTTACCTCATCAAATCTTCCAACTCATCTCTTTCTGTCTCATATCCATCTCTTTCCATCAGCCCTTCTGCTATATCCCTAGTTTTCAGTGCTGATTTACCATCACTTCCTCTACAAAAAGTTCCAATGAAAATCATGTAGTCACTTCTTTTAGTGATCTCAGTGTCACCTTAGATATCCCTTCTTCCAACCTCACCTTCTTCCTTGTAAGAGGAAGTCCCTTTTTAACTTTCTCTGTGACAGAATCAACACCTCTTTCCATCACTACTATTCATTCCATTCGTTCCTTTTCGTCAAATGATTCCTTTACTAAGTACACATTTAAGTTTGACAATGATCAAACATGGATATTATACTCTTCCTTGCCAATCAAGTTAAGTCATGCCCTTTCTGAGATCACATCTAAGGCCTTTTCTGGTGTAATTCGAATTGCTTTGTTGATGGATTCTAATTCACAGAATGAAGAAGTTCTTGACATGGTTAGTACTTGTTACCCTGTGTCTGGTGATGCTTCATTCAATGAAGCATTTACTATGGAGTATAAGTGGGAGAAGAAAGGTTCAGGAAGTGATTTGTTGATGTTAGCTCACCCTCTTCATATTCAGCTCCTTCAATCTAATAGTACTGACCATTGCGTCGTGGTTTTTGATGATTTTAAGTATCAAAGCATTGATGGAGACCTTGTTGGTGATTCATGGCTTTTGGAAACTGATCCTGTTAATGTTACATGGCTTTCAACCAATGGTGTGAAGAAAGAATCTTGTGATGAAATCGTTTCATCACTTTTAAAAGATGTTGAGGGTCTAGATTCATCGAAAATAACCACAAAAGATTCTTACTCTTACGGTAAATTGATTGGAAGAGCGGCGAGGTTTGCATTGATAGCTGAAGAGGTTTCTTACTTAGATGTGATTCCAAAGGTTAAGAAGTTTTTAAAAGAAACCATTGAGCCATGGTTAGATGGAACTTTAAATGTGAATGGATTTCTACAAGATGATAAATGGGGTGGCATTGTTACCAAACAAGGATCTATGGATTCTAACGCTGACTCCGGTTTTGGAATTTACGGTGATCACCCTGATCACTTGGGATACTTTCTTTATGGTATTGCAGTTCTTACAAAGATTGACACTGCATGGGGTGAGAAATACAAGTCCAAGGCCTATTCACTTATGAAAGATTTTATGAACTTGGACTCGGGACCAGACTCTGATGACCCACATATAAGAGATTATGATGTCCGTCAAGGCCACCACTTTAGTCCAGGGTTAATTCAGCATAAAGATGGAAGAAACCATAAGAGCACAAGCCAAGCTGCAAATGCATATTATTCAGCAGCATTGATGAGTTTGGCATATAATGATGCAGATCTTTTTATCATTGGATCAACACTATTAACTTTTGGAATTAAAGCAGCTCAAATGTGGTGGCATATAAAAGAAGGAGATAAACTATATGCAGAAGAGTTTAAAAAAGAGAACAGGATCATGGGATTTCTATGGTCCAACAAGAGAGAAAGTGGACTTTGGTTTGCTCCACCGGAACATAAAGAATGTAGGCTTGGAATTCAGCTCTTACCATTGCTTCCTATTTCTGAAGTATTGTTCTCTGATGTTGAATATGTGAAGCAACTTGTTGAATGGACATTGCCTGCTTTGAAAAGAGATGGTGTTGAAGAAGGATGGAAAGGGTTTGTGCATGCCTTACAAGGAATTTATGATAAGGAAACTGCATTGAAGAATATAAGAAATTTAAAAAGATTTGATGATGGAAACTCATTGACAATCTCTTATGGTGGATTTATAGTAGAGAATGAAAAACACTGCATGTCTGGTTTGATTATTACATCCTATATGTATAAAAATAAGTTCAATGTATAAGAAGAAAACTATAATAAAGTTGCATACAATATAATCATGAATAATAGACATGAATGTGTTGGACAAACCATGGTGCAAATTTAACTACAAAGCAATTGAATTGAAAAAGTACATGATAATAGTTCAACTAATCATGAGGTTCAGCTTTAATCATCATATCTCCAAAATGTACACATTCCTAGCAGAATAAGCTACCTATTAATTTAGATGAGAATCAGTTATCAGTATCTTACAATACATACGAGTCATATCTCGATTCAATACAAAAATGAGCCTAATCGATATGAACCCCTAGCGTGTTTCTATTTAGCACACAAATCTCATCTTGAATCCTCATTTACTATGATGAATCCCGGTTCATTCTGATAAATCATTAGCTATACTTAGCGTATCCGACCACTTCTATTGTTAACTTTGTGTAGTCAGCCATTTATATTTTTTCATTTGATTTATGACTCGAATTTTTTCATTAGCTATATATATGATCCAAATAAAGTGGTACAGATCGGCAATTTCATCATTTTTCTTTTCTTGTCACAGCTTATAGCTTAGTAAAACATCCCTTAACTAGTTTATAGGTCATGAATATTTGATTGTTGTTAGGAGCTTATGTTAAAGGGTCACAAATTTTGAATGATTATTTTCTATAGCTCTGTTTATTTGTTTCATTAAAATTAAAATGTGATTCCAAGGAAATATAACAATTATATTTGCTCCTAAATGCTAGAAAATCAGTGATAATAATTATTGTTAGATCAAAATGTAATTATTGTTATATCAAAATGTATACTGCACATTAGATATGCCATGAACAAGGAAAGCTACAAATGCTGTAGAGAGAATTGAAATATAAACTAATTGAGATGGTGATCCTTTACATGCCTTATCACAGTATAGAGCATCATGATTCATGAGCCAAAGTTTCAAAAAATTTATTGAATTGAATGGCTTGTGACACATTATATAAAGAGCAGTACTGTACTAGATGGAAGCTAATCTCTACTTAACTAAAAATTAATCGCTGTTTTAGTGCAGAAAACAGCAAAAAAGATTGTTTGAATGAGCACAAACACATAGAACAGTAAACACAACACAAACACCACTTACAAATAATTTTAAAAAGTGGGATATTTGAATGTAACTACATGTATCGGTGTCATGTTAGACATTGGCATTTGTCGGACACCGGACACACCTTCAATCTAAAGTGTCGGTGCTACATAGATTCCAAGAAATTGTACTTAGGATTTTGGATCATGAAGTATAAAACGATTTTTCCTGTAACAATATCATTGGTATATAACTTCCATCATGAGAAAATCTCTTCATATTTCTGTGGCTATCAAATGCACTGATATTTCAACAAATAAAATAGTACTACATTACAATATTTGATTATTTTGATTTTAGCTAAACCATTTTTAGTGTAGTTTTTGGTCCCAGCTTATATAATATATATCCTACATAACTGTTTTCAATGACTTTCAAACAGAACCCATCAACAAATGGTTACCTTTATTTTCAAAATTAAAAACGCCAAAAAGCATAAAGCAAGTACAGAATGAATTCATAAGCAAACACAACATACTTTATTCACAAACAAATTATAACAAGCATCTGTTAACTATAGAAATAAATTGGTACAATGCATGAATTTTATAATAACTTATTTTCTCTAAAATATTTGAAATCATTAACAAATACTCCTAATGACAGTAATTACCAAACCAGCAGTGCTTTCCATGACCAAACTCCTCATCTTCATTACCTCTACTATGAATCCACCATAACAGATTAGTCAATGAGTTTCCATCATCAAAACCATTCAAGCTTCTTATCTTCTGCAATCCACTTTCATTATCATAAACTCCTTGCAAAGCATATACAAACCCTTTCCATCCTTCTCCAACACCTTCCCTATTCAAAGCAGGCAATGTCCACTCCACAAGTTCCTTCACAAAATCAACGTTTGAAAATAAGAATTCAGAAATTGGAAGCAATGGTAAGAGCTGAATCCCAAGCCTACATTCTCTCCATTCAGGAGGAGCAAACCATAATCCACTGTCTCTCTTGTTAGACCAAAGAACACCAACCACCTTATTCTCTTTCGCAAAAACCTCGTCGTAAACATTATCTCCAGCTTTTACATGCCACCACATTTGAGCTGCATGAATTTCCAATGATGTAAGTGTCGATCCGACTGCAACGAGATGAGTGTCACCGTATGCCAAACCCAACAAAGCTGCTGAATAGTATGCATTCACAGCTTCACTAGTACTCTCTTGATTTCTTCCATCTCCGAACTCGGTTAACCCTCCAGCCCAAGAATGCAACTTAAAAAGATCGAAACACCTTAGACGCGTGTAATTCGAGTTTGGATTTCTGCTCAAGTTCATAAAATCAGCCATGAGTGAATAGGCTTGAGGCTTATACTTCCTGCCCCAAATTGGATCAATCTTTGCAAGCACAGCAATTCCATATAGAAAGTATCCTAAATGATAATGATGATCATTATAAACTCCGAACCCGAAATCAGCACCAGTATCATTCGACCCTTGTTTGGTAACAATTCCTCCCCATTTCCCATCATAGAGAAATCCATTTCCATTAAAAGTTCCATCAAGCCAAGGCTCAATGGTTTCCTTCAAAAACTTTCTAATTTTCGGAATCACATCAAGGAAACAAACCTCTTCAGCTATCAATGCCAACCTAGCAGCCCTAGCAATCAACTTACCATAAAAGTAAGACGAATTCGTCGTTATTGCAGACGAATTCAAACCCTCAACATCTCTCAAAAGAACAGAAACAATCTCATCATGTGAATCTTCTTTCACACCCTTAGTAGAATGCCAAGTTACAGAAACAGGATCAGTTTTCAAAAGCCATGAATCACCAACAACACCAACAAGATCACCATCAATGCTTTTATACTTAAAATCATTCAAAACAGTAACATTATCACAATCACTATCATACAAAAGCTTAACATGAAGAGGATGTGCTAACAATAACAAATCCCCCCAACCTTTCTTCTCCCATTTATACTCAACACAAAATGGTTTTGTAAAAACAGCATCACCACATAAAGGGTAACAAGAACTAAACCTGTCAAGAACATCTTCATGCTTGAAATCAGAATCAGGCAACAAAGCAATCCTAACCACACCATAAAAAGCCTCAGAAACAATCTCAGAAACACCATGACTCAATCTTATAGACGAAGAAGCATACAAAATCCATGTTTGACCATTGTTAAACTGAAAAGTATGCTTTGTAAGAGAATCATTAGAACTAAAACTAAGAATTGCATGGATTGTTGTGATTGAAAGAGGTGTTGGTTGTGTTACAGAGAATGTCAAAAAGGGACTTCCTCTAACAAGAAAAAACCGCAGATTTGAAGAAGGTATATCCAATGTAACACTAAGATCATTATAAGAAGAGATTTTGTGATTGGAATGAGATAAAGGTTCGATTTTTTTACTTGATATGGTGAGATCAGGGTTGAAAACTTGGTATATGAAAGAAGAGTTGAAAAAACGAGATGGGTATGAAAGAGAAAGTGATGAGTTTGAGGATTTGATGAGATATGGATGAATGTATTCAGGTTGGTCACCATTTTTGAGAACAAAGTTTTGGAAGAAAGAGTTTGTAGGGAGGGGTGTGGATAGTAAATTTGGAGAGAAGAAGTTTGTGGGGTCAGGGAGGACAGTGGAATGAGTCTGTGGGAATAAGAAAGGTTTGTTTTTTTTGGTGAAATGATGCATTGTTGGAGATGGTGGTTGCACCGGCAGTGTTAATTGAGGTTGTTCTTGTTGTGGTTGTGGTGGTGGTGATGTTTCATAGGTTTTATAGGGTTTGGAGGGTTTTGTTTTTTTGTTCGATGTTCTAATGCTAAGTTTTGTGGTTAATTTGTGTCTTAGTTTTTTCAACATTATGAGTTTGTTGACTATAATGTTGGGTTTGTTGACACGAAATTGTTTGTTGTTGCTAGGTGTTACACTAGAAGACAAAATAGTAAATTATAGTTTTTTTTTTCAATCTTATGTTAATGACTTTATGGATTACCTAATCAAATATGAAAATTTGGTAGTTATTGAATGGTGGAATGGAGTGGTGGGGTTTAGAGATTTGATTTTTGGGTTTTGTTTTTTGTTTGTGAAGGATTTTTGGGTTTTGTTTAATGTGCAATTATAGTAGATCACATGAACTAGAGGATGAAATATGATCTATAGTAAAAGTATTAAGAAATATTAAGATTTTTTTTAAATAGGTGAATATATTTTTTTCGAAATAGATAAATGTTAGCTAATGATATTAGTTTTCGTGACTCAAACACTAAACTTTATGATTAGTATTATTTCGGTGTCTCTTACCTGACCAATCAAACCTTCTTGCAAATTGATTGTCAGAGAGTATTATGTTTGACAATATGTCTTCTTTTTTTTTGGGTATAGAAAAAAACTTCAGTAAGATGAGACTTTTTGAGAGGTAGTAAGATGAGACTTATTGTTGTTTTTAATGTTTGACGAAGGATTTTAGGGTTTGAGAGCAAGAAGACGAGGGGTGTTTTTCTTTTTGGGTTTGTGGGTGGAGACTTGAATTTGATGAATTAAATTATGGTGGGGTTGTCGTGTAGGAAGATAAAATATGATTGAAGATTTGAAGTTTAAGGAAAATGGTATCTTAGGCAAACAAGGTATGTGAATGTGACCATATCAAGAAAGACATCTGAGGATAACTTAGTACATGAACGTTCAAGGAAGGGATGGCATGATGATGAGTAGTTAGAATTTTTTGAGATGTGACTTGTCTAGTAAGTGAGAACACGAAGGGAGAAAAAATATATTTGGAACTCTTTGCAGTTAAGGAATTAAGAGTTAAGGAAAGGGAAATAGACTTGGACAACACACGGTTTGTGATAGATAGTGTGGTGGGGACGGGTGTGGATAGAAATATAAAATTTGGTTTTGGTCATAAAGGGAAATATAAAATTGAGAATTTGGGTCATTTCTACCTCTATTAACACAATTTTATCTCTCAATTTTAGTTTTTTTTCAGCTTAATCGCATATTTGGTTTTTTTGTGTTTATCTTATGTTTTAAGTTAGTCACATATCTTTTAGGCCCCGTTTGGTTTGAGCTTATTTTGAGCTTATGAAAAATAACTTATGTAAATAAATAAGTTTTTATTTTAATTTACAAACTCTCACTAACGAAAATTGTATCTTCATAAACGGGTTTTTCATAAACTACCTTAAAAACTTATAAATAGTACATAAAAACTTATTTATT
>Ga0315913_1000797_pt1 | contig 30921 bp, 17 predicted proteins | sample MpolsnodulesMG_FD_207736 | JGI IMG/M metagenome (GOLD analysis project Ga0315913, IMG submission 207736) | Medicago polymorpha root nodule microbial communities from Los Angeles, California, United States - small nodules | ecosystem: Host-associated > Plants > Roots > Nodule | place: USA...
AAAAAAAAAAAAAGTTAAAAAGGTTAACCAAAGTTTGTTTATAGAGAAGCGCAAAAGAAAACAGAGCTGAGCTGTGAAATCAATCAACCCAGTTACTTCTTTATCATCTTCTCAACAAGGTTAGGTTCGTTTCTCTCACGCTATTCTCAATTATCGATCCCTTTCCCCTTTCCTTTTCTAGGGTTTCTCTTTTTCTAATTAACAACCTCACCCTAATTCATATTTTTATTTTATTTAATTTATATCTCTGCGATTCCTTTGTTTTTCCGTACGCGTTCAACTTCTACGATTAGATCGCGGTGCTTTTTGTTCAATCCGTATGATTAAGAGTATTTTTTACCTAAACGCGATCTTATTCTTGTTTATCATCATTCTAATTTATGTTGATTCTTTCATATCATTATTCAACATGTCACAGAATTAGTTGGGTTAAGTTTAATGTGTAACCTAGCTAGTTTTTTATTTTATTTTATTTTATTTTATTAAGCTTGTGAATATTTGTTGCTTCTGAAAAAGGTGCTGTTTGATTGCAAAAGACTGTTTGGTATCACGTTGGTTTGTCAAAATCACGTCGAGCTACCGTTTTTTTTTTTTTTGCTGGTCTTAACCCTCCGGGGCAAGGGGTCTCGTAATTTGGAGTTCGAAGTAAAGTTTGACCAATAATTGTTCGACTCGGGTGAGCTACTGTGATTTTGCAAAAGTTGCTTTTGCAAAATTGCGGTGACCCACAATGATTTTGGCAAACCCACCATGATACTGAACATCCAATTTTTGTTTGGAACAGGGAAGACACCATGCATCCTTGTTGTCCTTATTGAAAGGAAGTTGTAGATGTTGTTTTTGCTTGGATAGTTATGTTGTCTGTGATATGAAGTGTTCTAATGCTGGTCGATGTTGTTCTTTTAGGAATATGATTAAACTATTTAAAGTAAAGGAAAAGCAAAGAGAACAAGCTGAAAATGCCAGTAATGGAGTACCTGTTAAGAAGCAAAGTGCTGGCGAGTTGCGTCTTCACAAAGGTTACCTTATTGAATTGTTTACCTTTTTTTTTTTTTTTGTGTGTTTCATTGTGTTAAATTTGTGTGGCACTTACACCTACCCACGGCTAGAATTCTTGAATCGAGAGGGAAAGGTGAACAATAAAGGTTTAGTGCTAATGGGTAATTGCCCTAGCAGGAATTTTTTGGGGGCTTGGTTGTTTGGGCCTTGGAGTGTGACTGGAGAGGATTCCAGAAATAAATTACACTAACATCTTGGCTGTTTCATTTGACTACCGAAGATATATGTTTTGGTTTGCTGCTTTACATTCCAGAAGTTTTTAGTTGATATAGGATGAAAAAGAAAAGCATAATGTACATAATGTAGTTAGGTTTTGAAGGGAACAATATTTTTTTTTCTTCATACTGAATGTCATACAGCTTGCATTTTGTAATATCGCAGCTGCTCCCACAATCATCTCCTGCAATTGTGGTCTCTTCTCTAGTGAACAACCAGTCTTCAGTAAACTGTGGATATTTAATGATTGTCCCATTCTCTTCCTCCTTTCTTTTTCATCAAGTCTTAATCATTGTCTATCTCTCTATTTCCTTCTCATCCCTATTTATATATTTCTTTCTTTGTGACTCTCCTCGTTGTTAATTGATTCAAGAGCTGCTAATAATGATACTTTTGGTGAATTTAATTTCTTGCGTTCTAGTTTATCATTCTTGAAGGTTATTAGTTCCTTTTCTAAAATGGTAACCCGGTGCACTAAAGCTCCCGCATACGTAGGGTCCGGGAAGGGGTCCCACCATTTGGTGTATTGTAAGCATTACCCTCTTTTTACACAAGAGGCTGTTTCCAGGACTTGAACCCATGACCTTTCAGTCACATGACCGTTTATTAGTTCTTTTTCTATTTTGTTAATTCTGCAATTTGTGTGTATATATTATTATACTCCCATGAATACCTTCATGCTTCTGCTATAAGCTGCAATGTCGTCTGCCAGGCTTGCTGCCATGTACCACTATCATCCTTTAATAACATTGCATAAAATGGGTAAAATTGTACAAAGGTAGATGTATGTTGTTTTATTATTTTTTCGGATGAGGCACAAAAAGAAACAAGGTAGAGATAAGTGAATGGAAAACCTTGAGATTGTGGTAGTAAGAAGGATCTAGGAGTTGAATTAGTAGGGTTGCATTGTTTTCCGTGAAAATTTACAGTAGGCTCTCCTGCTTTGAGGAGGATGGGGACCAGATAGTTTTATTGTTGAATGATTTTTAATTTAAATATCGAGTATTCTCACAGTATATTATGACAAAAGAAAATTGTAGAAGCAAATAATGATTCCTTTATTTGATTTTCTTTTGAATGTTCTTTTGCTTGGAGTGCCTATACTTAAGTGATAACCTTGGGGGTGAGAAAACCATGTGATTGTTCTTTTTCTTTCTTGGGCGGCTGTATATTCTCCTGGTGTATTTAATAAGGTTTTTTATCTCGTGAATTTGGAGTTTATTCTCGATAACATCCTTAGTAATTTTATTAGTGATTTTTCATGAAAGGAAACTCTTTTTGTGGATAAACAAGTAATTCGTCTTACCATTAGCCAGCTTAAACAAGTATACTGCTATCCTGTGAAGAGTTATAAGCTTACTAGGTGAATTAAGATATCATTTCTCAAGCTGGACTGTTTTTAGCTGCTGTTCTGAAACATTTCTTTTGTCTTTTTTCAATCTTTGTCTATAGTTTCTGCCACTTTATTTTGCTGTACAAGTCTTTTCACAGCGAATGTTTCTTTCAGATATAAGTGAGCTGAATCTACCAAAGTCTTGCACCATGCAATTTCCCAATGGCAAAGATGACCTGATGAACTTCGAAGTTTTGATTCGACCCGATGATGGATATTACTTGTAAGGAAGTTTCCACTTTATCTGTCTGTTATTTTCTACCTGCAGCTTAACTCTATAATTGACTCTTGTTTAAGGCTTTGATGTCCCTATGCTGTCTTCATATCATGTTTATTTGTTTGGTTTGCTTTCATCTTTAAATGCTAAATTAAAGGTATAATCTGGTAGTAAGATCTATACCCTCACCCTCAAAATGACGAAAAAACAGAAAATCTCATTAACCACCACTATGCTGTTTTTTGTTACAGAGGAGGTGCATTTTTGTTTTCCTTCAATGTGTCTCCCATCTATCCACATGAAGCACCCAAGGTGAAGTGCAAGACAAAGGTAGGGTCAACTTCGTTATGTATTTAACTACAATTCATGCTTCTGGGTGTCTGCATTGCTTTCATATTCTGTTTTAATGTAGTAAATTTATCTGCATCATTATGTGTATATGCAGGTCTACCATCCAAATATTGACTTGGAAGGAAATGTGTGTCTCAACATCTTGAGAGAAGACTGGAAACCTGTCCTTAATATAAACACTGTCATCTATGGCTTGTATCATCTCTTCACGGTATGCCTCTGTTTTTTAACATATTGGGGTTTTGATACTTGAAATTTATTTGAACAAGGATGCTTGAAAATTATCAACTTTAATCTTCTACTAATTGTGTGCTTGTGTGCAGGAGCCTAATTATGAGGATCCCCTGAATCATGATGCCGCTGCTGTCTTGAGAGATAACCCAAAGATGTTTGAATCTAATGTGAGGAGGGCAATGTCTGGTGGGTATGTGGGACAAACCTTCTTCCCCCGCTGTATGTAAATCATGCTCAACAACTTCCAAGCCCCTTTTGAAATATATTATCAATGCCCATGGTTTGTAAAATTTATTTTAAGAAAATTGCATTTTACTTTCGTCAGTATGTTATTTTTCTTGGTGGAGGAGCATCAGGATAGTTCCTTAGACCACCAAACGCATCTAAAAGCCAAACAAGTGGAATGTTGATGTAACTTATGTGCTTTATGGAATGTTGACGTACTATTCTAAACAATCAGAAAATGGGTTCAGCGGTCGATATTTGTGTTGTCTCTTTGCATTTTATGTTGATTCATGTCTGTTGCTTTCATTCTCATATCCATACTCCCCCAACGCACGTAATGCTTTCATTCTAATTGAGAAGGCAATAAGCAGAAACATAAGAGCCACACACAATTTGTGAACTCCGTTAGCCTTTTATTCTTTAATAAGAGCTCGAGTTTCTAGATGTCTATCTAACGTTGAAAAACCAGCTATTCACTTTTGTGGAATAGTAGTAATATCCAAGCTTCATTTAAATTGTGATTTCGATTTGTTTAAACTGAGAACAGTTGGCATAATGCAATGAATTTTCTTATCAGGCCAGTGTTTTTCGAGAGATTCTAATGTGCTACTGTAAATTTAGTTAATGTGTAGTACTGTGTACAAATTGATAAAAAGCAGAATGAAGCTGCCAAAATAACTGTATGACCTTCATCACTGACCCCCCCTTCATTTTAATAACATCAAACTCTCGTTGGTGAAAGGAGACAAAAACCGAAGTTATCATTTGTCTTTTCAATATTTTCTTCCCAATGGAATAATTTGTAAAGCTTTGATGCGAGTTTTGTGCCTCCATCAGTTCACTGAAGCTCATTTGGTAGCCACTCTGTTTGATGCCTTTTGTTTCAACTCTTTATATTCATGTACACGATTTTGTGGATATGCTGTACCTTTTTTTTTTGGATCTACTATTTAAATGTCAACAATCCTTCTTATAACTCGAAAAAAAAATCCTCATGACATTATTTAGATATATATTTGATTAGGGCATTATTGTCAATCCTTGTATAGTTTTATATGACAACAAAATATGAGCATAACATGAAATTCGGGTGACAAAAACTACAAAAAACCAGATCAACTTGCTTTAAAATGCAAAAGGTAAAAGATAAATCACACAGAACAGAAGACAAAACACCAGCATTTTTTTTGACTTACCATGTTATTGGTACGAAACTTCCACATTTATTTAGCGGTAACTAATCTCCGTCGGAAAACATGTAGGGTATATAAGGCTGGTTCTCCCCTCCCAAACAAAAACCAAATATATAGAAACCAAATAAAAGGTAACATTCATCAAATCAATTTTGGGTGCTCTTATCTTGATACAAGTCAATTTGGCGTAAACAAATATAAGACAATTCAATAATGCAACTAATTGTCTAAAATCAGTCAGCTGAGCAATAAGTTCAAAGTATATGGAACTTGTGAGCATTTTCTTGTTCTTTTAGCAAAAGATTAAGATTGTTAAAGTACAAGGGAAGAGCTTGTCACTTAAATGCAAAAATAAGGGAGGTCAGTGCCAATCTAAAAAGTAGAGGTGTAAATTTCCCTTTTGAAATGTTTGGTATTAAATATGTCCGATCCGTTTGGCTACATTTGCCATCTCAAGTATAAGCAATTGTTCAGAACGAGTTCATTCGTCAGCCTCACCTCATGATGACACCATAATACTCTTCAAATAAAAGAAAATGAGGCCTTGCAAATGTTTCATATTTACTGCCGAAGATTTGAACTCCATCTGGGACCGAAGTCACAGGCAGATAGAGTTAAGAGGGCTTCATTCACCCAAACTACCGCTCTTAGTTACTGTCTGACATCATCTCCGCTTCTTTCAGGGCTTGCATTCTAGCATTTTCGCGGTCCTTTTTAAATATATAATACAATGGCGTGTAACACAAGCAACACAACCCAAATGGAATTGCCATCATTGAAAGAAGTCCCTTTGACAAGGCAAGAGCCTCAGCTGAAGATCCTTTGATAGGATCAACAGATTTAGAATTGTAGCCAAACATTTTCTCTGCAAGAATGCCAACCAAAGGAGCTGAAACAGAAGAGAATGAGCCTTCAAAAGCTCTATCAAATGCATAAATCATTGTCCTGTGTTTGACTGGGACTACCTCAGAAAACATTGGCGCATTTGCAGCCGTACCATTCCAGCTTATAGTCAGTCCCATAAAAAAGAGAGTGATCGAAAAGGTAAGAAAACTAGTTACTGATTGAGGTATCACTCTAAGAAGAAACCATGAGAATGGAATCCCCATAAAGGCACTGAATTGTGCGCACATGATACGACCTGAATATGGATAGGTTTGTGTCAGGTTATCAGCTATTGACCCTCCTATCAGAGATCCCATTGCACATCCAATAGCAAAAAGACTTAGGAGGGTTGCTGAAGTATTATTATCAAAACCTGCATAGTGAGCAAATTCATTGTGTCAAGCAAGTAGATAAAAGGATTCATATTACAGCACATTTTAGAATCATTACGCCTTTCATAAAATTTGAGAAGTGATGTAAGTTATTACACCATTTCCAATACTTGGTTCCAATATTTTAAAAATTGGACAGGTCCCAATATTTTAAAAATCAGACCAAACCAGATGGTTCCTTCCTTTAAGCCAGGAATCGGCTAGTTCGCTGGTTGGTTTGATTTATATTTTGGCTTTTACATTTTTAATCTTTTTTTCTTTTTTGTTTATTTGTCATCCGATTCAACAATGGTTGTACCGATTGAGCCATAACATGGAGATCTCGGCTGATTAGATGTCCAGTTCGGGTTTTAACGCATTGCTTGGTTCTCATGCGTGTTCTTACCTTGTGCAACTATAGAATCTACTTAAAGTAAGGTAAAAACCCAACTTGGATTCTCTTATTGGAGTGAAAAGTAGTTGGCACTCTCAAATCTTACGTGGTATCTTTGGACCACAACAAAGGTTAAGAACCGAAGTTGAGTTCTTGCAATAACGGTGGTGCTGGTGATCTTAGAATACAATTTTGCAAAGTTGCATTGGCATGTTAATATAGAGAAGAAAGCTTCATGCTCACCAATTAGTTCGAACCACATTGTGAAGAAGACCATGGCAGTCCATGGTAGTGACCCAATAATGCCCTGTAAGACAATTATTTGGAATGTCTGAACTTTGATGACAGATTTAGTGGCTGCCCATGAGTACCTCCAAGTTGATGTCACACTAGCATTGCCATTATAGATAGAATCATCCCTGCTGACACAAAAAGCTAATTTACAAACAATTACATAGGAAATCATTCAGTTATTGTCAGTTAGCCATGATGATGTAAACAATGTGACAGTTTGGAGGCATTTGTTTAATAGGTCCACAAAAGACAGTGCTATTTTCGGACTGGATTCCCTACATCAAGAGAATCATTCAGTCAGTGCATTGTAGACTGTTTGATTGAAATCAGACAGTCCTGATATGAGGCTAGTTAAATAAATAAAAAACATTATAAATCACGGATCAAAATCAGATGGTTGAGATCTTCCTGCAGTCACTATTTGACTATGAAGAATCCATTTCCCTAAATCTCGAATCCTGGTTCCATGTAGTTAGGGCTATCTTATATTCACTCAGTCATCAACTCAACACCGTCTGATCAAGCACAAAATTGAGCCTTTATCATACGGTATTGAGTTCCCGACTCAATGGATATAGGAGATCACTCTCTACGAGGAATCCGTTTACCTAAATTTCACATGAGTAATGTATGATGTAGAATGTTGTTTCTTACCTTTCGGAACTCTCACTGGCATCTTGAATGAGAGAATATCTTTTTCTTGGATCATCCACGTATAGTAAAACAAGGATTCCAATAAATGCACTCAAACTTGCCATCAAAACAAAGGCACATCTCCATCCTTCTATTCCCCAAAACTTCTGACCAGCCATGACAGTAGCCATAACACCACCTCCAATTCCTCCTACAGTACCAACAAAACTTACTAATCCAAATCCAACTCCTCTAACCCCTTCCCTATAACTATCAGCAATGAATGACTGCAATGCTGGAATCACAATTGCCAAACCAAATCCATTTATAGCTCTCCAAAACGCAACCTGCTTAAAATGGTGGCAAGCGCTAACAGCAGCTGTAGATAAAGCCCAGCAGAATGTTCCCATAGCAAGTATTGTTGGTCTATCATAGTTAATTACAAGTATACCAGCTAGTGGTGATGATAGTCCTTGAACAAAGTTCCTTATGAATGTGAGGTAACCTAAATCAGACGGGCCTGCATCGAATGCTTCACTAACTTCTTTGTAGACTGCGGGAAGAAGATTTTCATCGGCACGTTCCATTATAGCAGCTAGATTGATAAGAATGAGCGAAAGAGATACGCCATAAATCTTAATTGTTGTTCTGTGGAAAATAAAGTATCACGGTGAGACCGTAAAATGCATTTCAATATATATATATATGATCAAAAGGAATTGAAAGAAGCAAGTAAAAGGAAGAAGATGGTACAAAGTTTGGTATAGAATGACATAAGTTTATGACCTCATTTTTCTCAATATCAAAGAACTAAAAGCTTTCTAATGAAAATTCCAAATTAAAGCATATAATTAACCCATTGAAATGTTATTATAAATTGTTTATTATGGTAATGACCAAGGTTACTAATGCAATCTCAATCTTCTTATAAGAGTTATATTTGGCCATTAATTCCATGCCTTGTGTAACTGATACTTGGAGAAAGAGCATTCTTGCAAAAAGAATTTATTTACTTGCAAGTTTGTCATAACTCAAGTTTTGTTGCATGTTTGAATTGACGATAGTTAGACAAAATCACGAACTACATCTTGGAGCTTCAATAAAGTCAGTGTTACCATCATTTCGCCAAACTCGGCGTAAATCTAAACGTTCAACTATATGATTAATTAAACAAGAAAAAGGGGCGAAAATCTGTTTTAAAATCCTTTGGAAAATTCTCCAAGTCTAAAAGTTAGTTGTAACAGAATAGCAGCATCCATGAATATTCTTCTAACTAAATAACATAACAGAACAGAATCAGTCTGAATTAGAACATAAAGTAATAATAAATTAAAAAAACTCACTTCATGGTTTGAGAATGCGTGGATTTGGATTTGGATTTGGGTTGAAGAATAGATGTTGTTGTACTATGTTTTTGGGTTCGAAAGAGTCCCATGATATGACAAGACAATCTTACATCCAAAGCAAGAGGAACTCACCAAATCAGCGTCCTTCGCGGATCTCACGCAATTAACTTATAACTTACTAAATCAAATGTACGATATTATAAGTTATAACTGTGTGTTGTGTCCGAAATAAACAAGAGAAAGGTCATTAGAAAAATCAAACCGTCCAAGACATTATTCATAGATAAAACAATGAATTTACTATCATTTAGAAAAGATTGGACATGCGACATTTAAACTTTGAAGGAGAGTTGTAGCTTGAAAGATTAATCTATGTAGTTGCGTGCAATGATACCTAATTTAAAAAAAATAAAAAGTTGCTTAATTAATAATGAGTTGATCGACCCACAAAGTTCTGTGTTCAACTTTCGTCGTTAATGTAAAGATTTTTTTTTTATTGTTCTAATCCTATTCTTTGAGCCTTGAAGCCTCGTTCCGACTCAAATGAGCATCAAAGTCCAACTGGTATCAATTTCTTTTATTAAAAAAAATAAAAACAATGAAGTTGTGTATCAACGTGGATTATAAGTTATGGACATTCCATCTCGTCTCATCTTTTATTGGTTCCTTGTTACAATCGTTATGGAAACGTGGAACCTTTTAGAATTATTTTTTTATTTGACCCTAATGCCAAAAAAAATGAAACATTTGACCCCCTTTGAGAATTATATACCAAAATGACCCACTTTGAAAAAGTTTTTTTTTTTTTGTCGTTTTCCCCATTACGGCCGTTTCAAATGGCAGTAATGGGTTGTTTTTTCTGACTTGCGGCAGGTTTGTGCAGAGCCATCACTTCTTATCTTTTTTTAAATTTTTTTTTATTCATTACAGCCATTTGGTTTGGCCGTAATGGATTTTTATTTTTTTTTCGTTTTTCCTTTTTTTTGGCATAATATATTTATTGTAAAATTAAATACAAATAACAATAAATAAATATTAATGATAATGATAAAAAATATTAATTTAAAAACACTAATTATTTTATTTATAGTGTTAGAAATAAAAACAACATCTACTTTCGAAACCAATTACGCCAATTTAAATTATGACCTCCCGTAGCACATAATTTATCTTTTTTTCTTCGTACGGGTCGTTGGTTTTGCTCTTCCACTTCTTCAGGCTCTTCCTCTTCGACCTCCTCATCATTAGTTTCCATAGTGACATCATTTTGCACTTGTGGAACAGAGTTCGTCCAAATTTCATTGACGAAATCATCTTCGTTAAATCCTGCAGCCAGACTTTCTATGGTATTAGTATGTGGTGGTGGCCATTGGGGTGCGTAGTTTGTTTCGGGATAATGTACATTTTGTGGAGGGGTTGGTAGGTTGAACGAGGTGTATTGTGATTGGTCTCGGTAACTGGTTTGTGGGGTGTTTTGAGTTGGATTAAAGTCATCAGATGAATGGTTTGATATTTGAGAGTTTTCTCCATGATGACTATGTTGAGAATAAGTTGGATATGGAATTGGGGAGTTTGTAAGAATTGGTTTGTGGGTTGTGGTGGTGTTTGGTAAGTTTGGTTGTAGTTGTAGTTGGTGGATGGGTTAAAGTTTTGGTCAAAGTAAGGGGGTGAAGGTGTAATGAATTGACTGTTAGGTGGATGTGTCTCTGACCACATGTCTGCATCTGACATCATATTGGTTTCCGGAGCTGCAGGATAGTATGATGGCAAGCCTCCTAAAATCATTCCACAACGTGCCATTGGATTTTCCAATAGTGCTTCTCTAGAAAGATACAGACGTTCTCCAAAAAAGTTCCAAAACCATTCAAAGTATATACGATTCGGATGAACCCTATGGGTATATCTGACTCCTGGTAGTGCTAACTGATGGCGTTGGTTCCACTTAAGGACATAATACTGATGTTTGTCTCCCCACGAGCCTTTTATTTTGTTCTTTTGGTAACAAATATTGTGGAGATCTGTCAAATCATCTGGTATGGAAGGTGGATATTGAGGTAAGCCAAATTGAAGCATTACTCTATCTGTCTGATGTCTTTCGACCACCTCGAAACAGATGAGATATGTGTTTGCAGACCATATATGGCTTTCTTCTTTGTTGGTGTAATGGAAGTCGATATAACGCCTCCAACAGAACTGTTTAAAAGGAGAAATGTTAGTCATTTAATGTTGAATGAAAAACATTCATGAAAATAAAAAGTGTAATACCTGATCATATGTCATACTGTTGATTTTTGAACGTGTCGAAACGAGATTATGCCGAGGATTTTCGACATAACGACTCCCACGTTCTAGCCATCTAAGTATTTTTAAAATATAATAATTAATATACTTGATAATTATATTTAAAAATTAATAACAAATAACATATTTATTTAACTTACATATTTGCCAACGAAGGAAGTGTTTCAGCTTGTGGTGGATTATTGGATACAGGAGCTATGCATATCATTCTTGAATACGCTCATGCTTGTAAAAGTATTGTGCACCCTTCGAATTTATTAACACCAAATTCTGCGGCTTCACACAAAGATATATAAACCACCGCCAAACAAGTTGAACTCCAACTGTATTGTCCAACCTCCTGAGGGGATTTATTCAACAATGACAACCATTTCAAATGTACCAGGTTGCCAGTATAATTAGGCCTTAAACGAGTGTCTATCATGTAAAATACATAGGTTCTAAACAAATGTAGATGGGGGGGGGGGGGGGGGGGGGGCTGCCATACCAGTACCTTTGATATAATTTTGGAGCCAAGATAATTTTACACTCAGCCCGTCCTGGCTCGGTTTCGGTGGGGCACTTCCTAAAACAGATTCAGTTGTCTCCCACAATACTTTTGTTCTACCGGTAACTGGTTCACCGTTAATTTTTAACCCAAGGAGCATATGAACGTCTTCTACAGTTATCGTGCACTCGCCTGATGGAAAAAGAAACGTGTGTGTCTCCGGTCTCCATCTTTCACATAACGCGGTTATTAAACGATTATCTATGTTGTATCTGTGCAGTTTAGTAAACTCCCATAATCTGACTAACTGTAAGCTATCTTCAATGTTTACGGGCGCATGTACAATTTTCTAATGATAACGATTTCTAATGTAATGTTTTGTTTCGTCCTACATAAAAATAATGAAAAATTAATCAAAGAAAAATACAAAAACAAACCTACAATGAAAAATATGATGCAAAAATTAAATAAATAATATCAACTTACATTGATAGTTTCCGATATGTGACACGATCTATGTTTGTTACCGAAATGAAGGAAGTCTTCCATCTTTAAAATATTCAACTACCAACCAAATAGGAGAAAATAAGGCTTGGTATTATGATTATAGGCTTAAAGAATTGCGAGAAAATTTATGTGCGTTTGAAATTGGACCACAGCTACACTACCAATTTATAGTACCTTGGAATTGAATTGAATGTGTGTCAGGTTGGAGTAAAATAATTTTGCATGCAAGTATTGTCTTAGGACTATAGAAAGGTCGACCCAATAGTACTCGCATTAGGACTGAAATGAACGAGGAGGTGGAAGAAAGGACATCGACACCGAGACTGTGTGGGTTGTGTCGACATCCCGATCATATTAGGAGAAATTGTCTGACCAATAAAAAACTCTAGTTAATATCGTTATGTATTATGTGTTCAACCAATCTTTTATAAGTATTTATGACTTGTTTTTTTACTTTTAATCAAATTTCGTCGTCTAAAGAAATTAAGCAATTTTGTGATTTTAATTATGATTTTTAATATATTAGTTAAACAAAATAATATACGAGATAAATCAAACACGAAATGTTGTTTCATTTAAAATCAAATTAAACACTCAAACACTACTCAAATCAAGTAGACATGATTCAAAAGAAGTAGAAATGTGTGAAAAAATGATTGTGAATTTGGATGAATGGTATGGTGAATTTATAGTGCTAAAGAAAAGGAAAAACAAAAAAAAAATTAAAAATCAATTACGGCCAAACCAAATGGCTATAATGAATAAAAAAATATTAAAAAAAAAAGATAAAAAGTGATGGCTCTGCACAAACCTGCTGCAGGTCAGAAAAAACAACTCATTACCGCCATTTGAAATGGCCGTAATGGAGAAAACGACAAAAAAAAAAATTCTCAAAGTGGGTCATTTTGGTATATAATTCTCAAAGGGGGTCAAATGTTTCATTTTTTTTGGCATTAGGGTAAAAAAAAAAAATCAACCTTTTACATACGTTAGTGTCTGCTCTAAAGTTTTAATTTATTTTTGTTGGGTACGAAATGTTTTTATATAAAAAAGTTACCCAAACAAAAGAAACAAGGAAAAACTAAAACATCACAAAAGGGTAAAGAGCTCTTATCAACTAACAAAAAATTAAGAAAGTTTTAAAGTTACTGGCTACGAAGAAAGTTTTAAGACCATTAGTCATATTCAACCCAAGTTCCAAACTTAACAAAATCATACACACAACATATGGAGACATATGGAGACATGGTGATAGAGAAAAATGCTCTTCTCCCAACAAAAAATGCTCACTCCCAATCAAACTTTCCAAAATACCCCTGTGTGATTTAACTCATGTTGGGTATAACATCCGCTTGAGTTAACTCACGCAGGTGTTAAACATGAAAAAACATCCGCTTGAGTTAACTCATGTTGCGTAAGTTAACTCACGCTGCGTATAACACCTGCGTGAGTTAACTCACGCAGGGGTGTTTTAGGAAGTTTGGTTGGAAGTGAGCAATTTTTTGTTGGGAGAAGAGCATTTTTCGGTGATAGACGTCTTGAAACTTGCAACTCATAAGCCCAACAAGAAAACCATACATATGAGATTAAGGGTGTCCTCTACCACACTTGATTTCATTGTAAGTCTGGTCCGGCCTAAGGGCTAAGCCACCCAAACAAGGGTTTAGGCATCAAGATTTTGGATTAAAAAAATGCCTCAAAATAAGTCAATTTAGCTATATATATAATAAGACATACGAGTAATCAATATTTATCTAGTTTAGTTGGTCAATTTTAAAGCCTCAAATCATTTTGGTCCTAAGTTCAAATCTTCGATTCAACAAAACTTGATTTATTATGCTTTTAATATTGAGGGAAAAAATGTCTCATTGTAAAATTTGCTTTAAGCCTCTTAACATGTTAGACCCGCCCTGTTGTAAGTTCGAGTTCTTCCTGCAAAATTTGATTAGACAATCACGATATCTTCAAACCATAATGCAAAGCTAGATTTAGACCCATGTGAACTACCCAAAGCTCATCCAAATAATGGAGCACACAATGACATTAGAAGAAAATTCAGAAAATGAAATACCTATTTGAGTTACAAACAACTTCATCACAAGCTGCACGATCACTGTAGTCCGTAGTCAGTAATTGCACTATGACCGTTGTTTGATTTTCTTCGATGTCAATTTAGATGAGTTATTTTATTATTTTTTTGAAAAAAAATTGCACTATGACTATTGACTTTGACCCACCCGTGTTAGACATCTCCCGCACACTACTATGTTTTCTCTAAGAATAAATGTCATCATGAGACAACAATCGGAGACTCAAAGCATAAAGAATACCATGCAATTGAGAATTAGAAAACCAATCCTTGCACCAAAATAGAAACATTACTGATCACTTTCACATAATAACCTATCATATTATTAAGAATTAAAGGCTGGTCATTAGGGCTGGAAAAATTTCTCATTTCCGCCCGAAACCGCATAACCCAGCCCACTTTAAACCGAAACGGGCGGATAAACCGGGTTGACTGGGTGACACGGGTTAAAAAAAACTGGGTTGAGATGGTTATGATTGGATCGGCTCGGTTTCATTCTTTAAGCCCAGCGAAAACCGCTGTCGTCCGGCCCAATTCATACATATATTAATAAATTAATTAATATAACACCAGTTACATACAGGCTGTCACAGACAACAAAATATAATAAAAAAAGAAGGTTAGTCTCCATTCAAAAACGATGTCGTTTGGCATTGTTATATAACTCATCGCATAAAACCCTAGAACTCTGCCGTTTCACTTCTCCTCCGTCGTTTAACCTCCAAATTTCGCCTGTTCGAGCTCTTTCTTCTCATCAACGATGATCTACCATCGGTACATCGTATGTAATGTTTTTATTTATTCGTTTTCACTTTATTCTTAGAGTAAAATTTGTCTCACACACTTCTTTTTTGACCTATCTCCTATCCAATACCGTCAAGCAATGGTGGTCTATCATTTGGAAAGATTAAGTTTTGTTTATTTCTTATCATCGATTGATAAAAGGTACAAGCTAAGGTTTTGATTTTTGTTACTTTTATTTCAGTTTATTACTTGTAGATCATAAGGAAGGAAGTTAATCTTATCACTAACTGATAAAAAGGTAAAAGCTACTAAGATATAGTGTTTGATTTTTCATCAGTTTGGGTTGATGATAAACAAAATAATCATTCTTTGTAATGATACGTTGATATTGATATTTTCTCTTAAAACATAATACTGATTTGTGTGTATTTGATCACTTGTATTTGTTTATTGTTGTAATTGTAAATCAATGATTTCATTTTTTTTAATGATTAATGTAGATATCTTCTAACATCTGTTTTTGATGTTTTGGAGACAGATTGTCTTGAACTTAAATGATGAGCCAAGTACACAATAGGAATCAGAGATGTATGGAGTTTTAGTGTATGGATTTGTAAGTAAACATGTTTTCTTTGCTTTGTTTTAAGTTTATGTATGTATTCATGTATCTATGTATGCAAGTAAACATGTTTGTCTTTGCTTTTGATAAGGTTTATATTAACATGTTTAAAATCAATTTCTAATCATTAAGCGAGTTCTGTTTCTTTTTGCCTCTTATATTGGTTATTTCTTAGTTCCATTGACTTATTCAAAGTGTATGTATGAAAATAATGCTCTCTTTGCTTCTTTTTCCTTGATCACTTGTGTATATTGATGGCCTTATTTCTTAGTTTTATTCTATACCTTTTTAGAATAACTTTCACTTGGAAGCTCTTAACAAATGTTTACATAAATAACCATCATTTCTGCTATTTTGTTCTCCTATTAAGATTAAGAATAATTATCATTGCTGATGGGTTTTCATTGTTTTCTGCAGCAGCCGACTTCAAGTTTCTGTATGTTGAAAAATCTCCAAGAAGCTTGCTCTATTGATTTATAATAATAGTGAAAAAGCTTATGTTCAGTTTTTATATTGGATGACTGAAATTAATGTCTTGTTATGGTTCTTTGAAGTGGTTTAAAATTATAATTTATTTAGCATGTTGTGCCAATTGATTAACCTTGAGATAAGTATGAATGAGCTTAAAAATACGTTGAATTCTCCAATTTGAAAAACTATATATATTTAATCTGAACACATGCCCAATTTTAGAATAACTAAGAAAATAACTAGAATTTTTTATGTTGGAAAGTATTTTTTTTCTTTTTTAAATGATTGCCCATTTTCATATTGGCCCATAAGGGGTTAACCGACTGAACCCACCCGAGTTACCGTCTTATCCGAATAAACCGAAACTGACTAAACCGAGTCTTTAAACAGTCGGAAGTGGGCTTAGGAGTTGAAACCGTGGTTAAGAGTGGGTTGAGGTTTTGGGACCGATTTTCGACTGAAACCGACTGATGCCCAGCCCTACTGATCATCATGCAACAAAAATTTATTAAGAAGTGCATTCCAGCTATTGACCTCCAAACACTAGACCCCAACAGACTATCCTCAAGAATGTGGAATAAAAACCCACCACTGCAACCACATGATCTTGGGTCAACTACCATGTCCCTACGAGCATGTTGATCATTAGTAAGTAGGATTACATCTTTGAGCTATATATCTTCCACAGTTAACATGTCAGTCTCTCTGGCCTTGACCCCTGAATATTTCCAGATTATGCACAGTGTAAAAAATATTGAATTGAATCCTAAAATCACTATGAAGTCTTAAATTATTTATCTATTACTTTTTATTCATCCACTATGATGAATGATTTTTTTTTTTCCAGTTTATTTTATCATAAACTATAGTTTAGTGTGCACTACGCACACTCTATATAAATTGAATCTTAAAATCATTTTGAAGTCTTCAAATTATTTATCTATTATGATAATTGATATTTTCTGTTCAACTTTTTTTTTATCATAAACTATAATTCACTGTAAACGACAGTTTATAGTTAAAAATATGAGCTTAAATTTCTTTTTGAAAAATATGAGAATGTATGATGTGAATGAAGAAGAAATATGAAAGAGTATCTTTAAAAAGTTATATTATTTGAACATTAAAATATAGATATTATATGTAACATCGTGTTTATCTTTAACTTTCTTTTACTTTTTATTTTCAATAACTTACACACATTTAAATAATACATGCAAAAATTAAAAGGCAGTAGTAGACATCAAAATTTTGATATAAAAAAAAAATCATTTTAAAAATATTGAAATATTATATGGATAGGTCAGATAGATGTAGGGGTATACCTATAAAAAATCTTTTAAATTTGATAGATAGCTACAAGAAATAAATGGATCTGAAAACCCAAAAATCTTTTAGGGTTTTTCTTTTTCCACCCTCCTCACTGCTTACACACCCTCCAAAATTCTCAAAATTCCCATGCTTAGATTATATAATTCGAACTTAATTTTTAAGATTTTTGGATTATACAATCTGATTTGTGTTTTACCAGCTTTTTCAGAACAAATGAATAAATGACATAAATTTAAAGAGACATGGTATATAGTTTAGAGGAAAATGAACACGTTTTATTATTTGATCAATAATTCATAATACATTAGACATTTAAAGTTAAATTGTGGTACAAGAAGATGGAGGGAAAGGTTTGTCAACCCTCTCGCACATCCTCACGAGGGAGAAAATGGAAATACAAATGACGAAGTGAGGGAGGGTGCAAATTTGCAAAGCGGCACATTCCTTAGATCCCTTTTCTCTTATGTCTTGCTCTATTCTCTCTCTTTGTCTCTATCTTAAAACTTATCAAATTATTTTCTAACGCTAAATTGTGAAGACTACTACTCTTTTATATCCACGTGAATTGAGTTTGGTTTACTTAATTCTTATTGGGTTAGTAACTATTCTTCCTCATAAAAATAACACTACACATTGACTTCACTTAACCCCGCCCCCCAACACCCGTTTTTACTCATACATCACTATTATCTTAATTCCACAAAATTGTTATCTTCCGATAACTTCACATATATACCTTCAATCTCAAATTACCAAAATACTCTTTACTCATCGATCTCTAATAAAAATCAACTAACCCAACAATTCAAACACATCAAATAAACAGATAAACAATTAAAATAATAATAACCTAAAAATCGGGATGTTACAGAGCTTAATAATGTTTTTAAGTTTTAACCATTAAATTTTTTCATAGAAAAAGGGACAGTTGGATCACGCAAGCCTATTGCATCTTACAGTAAACTATCAACACCTAATATTTTTTACTTTTCTTCATCTTCTTTCCTCTCCTCTTTTCATCTTCATATGCATCCATAAAAAAACTCTAAAAAAAAAAGGGCAAATTGCATTAACTTCCCTTGAGGTATGTTAAAATATCACTTACACCCCCTCTATTTTTTTAATTAGAAACAAAGCTCCCCTACTCAATCCTCCATGTGATAAACACATCCCCTCTTGGTTAACACTGTTTGCACTCTGTTAAATTACACAAATAAATCGTAATCTTCTTCCTCAATTTCTGAAACGGCAGCGCTGATTCTTTTTTTTCTTTTCTTTTCTTCCACCGACTATGTTCCCTTGAAATTCCTTTGTTATGTCTTTTTTTTTTAATTATTTTTTATATCTGTAATTCAAATCAATAGATATTCAATCAAAGATCTATAATTATTTTTAATTATTTTAATTATCATTACAGAAGGTGCATGATGGCAAAACTATCAACACATGCATTAATGGTACTCGAGCGGAAATAGATTCATTTGGTTTAACATTACTGTCAACTCGTTCAGCTTACACAAACTTGTTGAAAGGTTTAATTTGTGTCGTTTTAGAGAAACAAAATTCAAAGAATTCCTCTCAATTTTTTTTTTCAAAGAATTGAAAGTCACGTAATGGAAACCACTTAAAGGAATTTATGGTAAAAATGCAAAAGCTACGGTCCTGTGCTAAGAATTTAAGAGGCAAATTGCATAAGTGTGTTTTTCTCACTAACAGTACTAACACTGTTAACTTTGAGGGAAGGTGAGTGTTTTTTCAAAATTAGAGGGGGTGTTAGTGTTATTTAATAAAACCTCAAGGGAGGTCAATGTAATTTCCCCAAAAAAATATTCTACATTCGTCACGATGGCATTTTTTTGGGTAGTGTCGACACGATGGCATTTGACACTATTAATTGAAGTTACAAATTAATTTTTTTTTTATCATTGAGCTAACATCATACAAGAGATTAATTTAGTATCAATCAATTCAATTATACAAATCAGACTTACCTAATAGCGTTTGAATGAGAAATGGTTCAAACGATTTAATATTCTTTTTATTTCTCAAAATACATGAAGAACTTCATTTATGAGAGAGTTAGACGTAAGTATAATTTTGATGAATTTTTTTTAAATATTAAGAAAAAAATAGATACCATCAATGTCTTAGTTGTGTATTCCTATTTATCTCATAAATAAAACTCTCCATATTTTTTAAAATGAATAGGATCTTAAGTGGGTTCAAATCTCTTTCTAGATAATTAAAATCTTGAATTCAAATCCAATTATAAGAATAAGAATACAACATCATTAACTGTTTTTGAAAGAAAGTTTACCCTATTGTAGTTTGGGTCAAAAAGGAAATCTTCCAATACATATATTATTGTGATTCCTTAACTATTGTTTATGAGACACATTTTCCTTATAGTTTTACAAGGATGGAGAAGATATTTTAGCATCGTATTGATATTATAAAATTTATTCAAATTATTAAAATTTAGGATAAAACAACTAAACAAGCTACCCGTTTCCTGTCCAAAAACAAACCCCGTGTACAGTCAACCTTATTACAAATACATTTAGTAGTAGTAGTACTTTGTTTAATTTTCATAAACTCAAGTTGAGTCAGCACTGGTACATGGGACCATAATCTGTGTGTAACATAACATAACACCGTACTACTAGCATGAAAAGAATTAATTTTGGTGCTACAGCCTTAAGCGACACGTCAAACATGGTCCCCTCCAAAAAACACTATTCTATACCCACGCACGCTGTTCCTTTCAATATTATTATGGATTTCTGTGTCGCACGTGTGAAGCCGACTGTACGGGTCCCACATTCATCTCCTTCATTGTCCCTTTTTGTTATCTATCCCTCCCTGCCTCACTACAACTAACCGTCACGTCACGTCACACTTAAGTTAACCTCAATTACCGGACGACGGGTTCATACTTCATTCATTCATTTTTCCATTCTTATTAACTTGCATAATTCAATGCCCCATGCTTCATTTAATTAAATCAACCCTATCCAAAGATTAATTACACATAAATAGAAAGTAAGTAAACAACAAACTGCGTCGTTAAACTCTTTTAAATGACAAAATCAATTCTCGTAAATACAATATTCATGTAAAAATTAAGTTCATGTGAAGATAACTCAGATGGTAAAGACAATGTTTGTAATATGCAGAGATCTAAGTTCGAATGTTGAAGATTTCATTTATTCGTTTCAAAGATGAATTCTAACAATTAGACTATTTGACTCAAAAATTAATACTCATATTAGTATTTTTGTTGAAAAAGTTCTACACATTGAATTAACAATAAACCGAATCAACTCGAACTTAATTTTGAATATAAATTAGATACGTAATTATAAAGATTACACAATATGCAGCAGAACTCTCTTAGATAATTTGAACATAATTTGACACTATTCTTTTATAAAACTAAATTATATAAGAAAATCTAAACCCAACTTGTTTGTATAGTTTAGTTTTAAATTCATTTATACCTCTGGCTATAACTTAAAGTATTTGTTTATAAAAAGTGTGTTTCATTATTATTCATGGTAGTATATGGTTGGAGGGAATGATCTTATAAATACACTTCATATCCAACCGCATGCATGAACCTTTGGCAAAATGGGGCCAATAGTCAAGGGTATCCTTAGCCTAAGATGTGGTAATGCCATTGTATAGAGTTTTTATGTCTCATTCCACATGTGACACTCAATACTTTATATATATTTTTTTTCTCTGAAATCCACTTAATATTCTAAATATAACGTTCATTTTGTTCTGTCATATTTTTATATATAATAATAATATATTTAGGAAGAGTATAAAAAATGTGTTGCGATCGTGCACTTGGTTTTATAATGCTTGTTTGTTGAAGCCAATTGGCAATAATGTAGATACAAATGTAATACATCTGGGTCCCATTTATGGATGATTTTGCTGTTCATATTTATCTCTATTTCGTCACACAACGAATTTGCATGTGGGCTGCAACTTACTTTGACCAGTCACTGATCTGGTTGATCAATTTGTATTTTTTTTGCTTTTTCAACAAACTTTACTTTCCTTTTCAAACAAATTTTGTATGATTCTTTTTGGATTAAAAAAATATTTTTTGTACAAGCAAGTTTAAGCTTTGGTTTCTTACCAAAATAAAGTGACAAGGGCCAAATAAAATAATAGGTACTCCATCCGATTTCAAATATAAGAAAAAATTCCTTTTTTAAGTTTATTGAATAATTAACGTATCTGCTTTACAATATAGATCACATACATTAACTACTCAATGAACCTAAAAAAAGAATTTTTTTTATATTTGAACCGAAGGGAGTATATGTTACCCAGACTGGCAAATCATAAGAAATCTCTGTCAGTTTTACTATGTAAATGTAAATTTCGATTCCTTCCATCAGTATATAATTTTTACCTGACACTCTTGTCTGCAACAGTAGCAATTGAGGTCACAGATTCACCTATATAATACCATCATCTTTTATAATTGAGTAAAACACTTATTTCGATCAGTGTGTGTGTGAGACCCTGTTTCTTGTATATTAAAATTACAAAAAATACATCAATGAGTATATTGTCGGTTAATTTGGTACTATGTACTATTATTTTTCAGGGGAATGGTATAGTTTGTTTGGTCTTGAATGTATTATGGTGTTAATTTATAAAGTTACTAATAAAATATACACATTTAAAGATGTTTTGATAATTTTTTAATATATTCAAAAATTATAATATCGAATATCATTTGATATTGCTTATTAGCATTTCCGTTATGTAAAATGGATGCAAAATATCATAAATGAATATTTCATTACTTACTTTGATTCTCATAATTATATTTTTGTTTAATTTGAATGTTAAATGTGATTTTCGTTGATCAATTTAATGTGTAAAATCATAACAAAATGTACTACTCTAAACAGTCTCAATACACAAGGTTAACACACATACAAAAATACATCATGGTATAAACACAAGTGACCTAGCAAAAGGTCCAAATACATAAAGCTTGTATTAATGGTCGGCTTACACCGACGCATCATCTCAAATAGTCTAAAGACAAATGTTCCTTTAAATTTGTTACGTCTCCAACCATTAACACAAGGTAACTGTCGACAGTTACGTTCATTGACACTCGCCGTCTGTAACGGTCCTCCAACAACTACCTCAACAACTATATAAAAAGATCATTAGACCATAATTCAAGATAACCTAACCAATTTTACCTCTTACTCTTCGCTCTAACTTAAACGTCAAAATATTTGAATGTACTCCGAACTCATATCTCGATGGTTGCTATTCGACCGTGAAAATCATTTTGATCACTTCGTCTTAAGAATGTTTATGTAATTTGGATTTGGATGGATTTGAGAGCTATTTTGATCAAGATTACTTTTTATTCCTTTCAACTTAATTTTCTTTTGTGTATTTTTTCCAACGAGACCTAGGGGATAGGGCACTATATAGCAGGTGTAGGTGGGGCATATTCATGTGGGTGAGTGAGTCTTCGCCGCAGAAATGGACTGTAGTATCCGTGATTAAACAGTACTACACTGTTCGAATGCAAATTGTTAACCAACAACTCATGTGTGATTCATGAAGGAGGGATATGTTAGGCCTCTGATGGCATGTGCTTTAAATGGACTAAACTGATAACGGATTGTTAGACCAGTTGAGTGTGTACAAAAAAATATCAAGCTCTATGTTACTGCTACTTAGATTGCCTAAATTTAATGCTATTTATATATCATTTGGCTATTTGTTGTTCTTGATGTTAGGTAGCAAAGAGTAGCATTACTAATGTTAATGTTTGTCTAAGGAATGGTACATAACCATAATATTCTTAATTTGACTACAAATTAGATTAACCAAATTTAATGCTATGTATGTATATAACTTGGCTATTTGTTGTTCATAATGTTAGGTAGCAAAAGAGTAGCATTATCCATAAGAGCAGTGTTAACAACGTTTTCACAAAAGAGTAGCATTATCCATAAGAGTAGTGTTAACAACGTTTTCTCTATCTATCGATAAAAATAGTCACAATTAAAGTGGTGAGATGTACATTAAATTCATTCAATAAAAAAATAAGTTTTAAAGAGAGTGTTCAAAATAATATTCATAAATTTCTTTTTACTAATAATGCTAATGTTGTCTAATGATAAATAACCATGTTATTCTTAATTTGACTAATTATATATGTGGTTGTTTATTACTGTTGCTTTTATGCATTCTTACTCATGATATTATATGATAATATATAAAATTAATGTAGCATAAGTGATAGTTAATTGAACTTCTTAACTATATGATTTTTTTGGAGAGATTCTTAACTATATGATTGATCAAGGTTCAATCTTAAAAGCCGCGTGCGAAAATAAATTTAGGTTTTTACAAGTATGAATGGGATGAATATCTAAAGTTTATAACACTCATAGATCATAGATACTACACACCTACTACTTGCATTAAAATAAGATAAGATGAAACAAATAAATCAGATCAATTACATCATAAGATCACCACTCATAAGAGTACTTTGTTTTGCTTAAGAGAAAATGATAGTATATTGCTAAATGAGAGTGTAAATATTTTTCAGATTTGATGTTGATGATAAAAACAACATTTTCAAACATTTTGTAATTAACAAAACTCAACATTTTGTGTCTAAATTTAAACACAAATCATATAATCTACGAATCACTTTTGATCGGAATCAATTCTCATTGAAGTAGAACCAAACATACATTATGTTAATTGAGAAACGAGTCTTGTTAACCGATGACTTTAGGACACTGGTTAAGAAATATATAAATAGAATTTCTATCTTAAAAATATAAACCGTCACCATTTATCAAATAATAATTACATTACTTTTTAATAAAAACTTACTTTATTTAATACTTAACCAATGTACCAAGAACACCGGTTAATATTCTCCGAAACTAATCTTTAGTTTGTGATTTAAGAAAAAGGGTAATGTATAACTTTTCAAAAGTGAAAACTTTTGTTATTTTCAATTAAAAAAAATTATTTTTTACTTTCTGGCTAATGGTTACCATGACCATAAGAAGTTAAAAAAAAAAAAAAACTATTGAGCTAGTAGTAGTACATTTATTAACCTGAATTTCTGACCAGTATTGATGGGGTCCATCTTTTTTTTCCTCCATAAAAATAAAAAAAAGCAGTAGAGCAATAATTAAGGAAGTGAAAACTAGGAGAGTGTGAAAAGGGAAGAGAGAGAGAAAGAAGAATCTACTAAAAAAGGAAGCAACATTTCTTCTTCATTTTTTCTTACAAACTTCAACATAATCTTCTCCTCTTCCTTTTCTCGTCACTCAAACAATTCACACTTTCTCTCTCTTCGCCGGAACGATGACCGGCGGTGGTTCCTCCGGGAGATTACCAACATGGAAGGAGAGAGAAAACAACAAAAGAAGAGAGAGAAGAAGAAGAGCTATTGCTGCTAAGATCTATTCAGGTTTACGAGCTCAAGGTAATTTCAAGCTTCCTAAACACTGTGATAACAACGAAGTCTTGAAAGCTCTTTGTTCTGAAGCTGGTTGGATCGTTGAAGAAGATGGTACTACTTATCGAAAGGTTCAGATCTCGTTTTACTTTCCTCAATTTTTTTTAACTAACTTGCTTTTTATCTTGATCTACTTCAATTTCACTGAATTCATGTTCTATTAACTGAAATTGAACGTTTAAATCGATCTTATAAGAAACTTTGTTTTGTGATCTTAGTGTTGAAACTGATTTCTGCATGATATACTGTATTTTTTGTTCTAATTTTGAACAGGTGAAATTGAATTTGGAGAAGTAGAATTGATTTTGACATGTTTGGATACTCTCGATTACAATTGATTTTGTTTCCAGAATTAATTTAACTTCGAGTAAAATCTTAACTTATTGTTCAATATATTTTTACATTGAATGTAAGTCATCATAAATTAATTTACATTTAAGTTACATTTAGTCATAATCAGTTTTATGAAATTAATTTTTCTCGATGTTGAACCAAACACACATAAGCTACTAAATTGAAAAAAATTAATAATGTCTTGAAGAATTGTTTAAGTCATTTTACATGAATGTTTACATACATAAGTCATTTTATGTTTAAGTCACATTTAGTGGGAATCAATTTTACAAAATCAATTTTTCTTACCGTTGAACTAAACACACATGAACTACTACATTGAAATGAGTTAACATTGTGTTAAAGACTTGTTTAAGTCATTTTACTTGAATGTATACAAACGTAAGTCGTTTTATGTTTAAGTTGTATTTAGTCAGAATCAATTTTACAAAATCAATTTTTGTCAGAGATGAACCAAAAACCATAAACTATTAAATTGGAAGAAATTAATAATGAGTTGAAGAAATGTTGTAGATGATTTTGATTCTTGCATAGACTAATATGAGTGAATGAATTTGAAACAGGGAAGTAAGAGACCATTACCAAATGAGATGGGAGGAACTCCTACAAATATGAGTGCTTGTTCTTCAATGCAACCAAGTCCACAATCTTCTTCGTTCCCAAGTCCACAATCTTCTTCGTTCCCGAGTCCAATACCATCATACCCTACGAGTCCAACTCGAATGGATGGAATTACAAACCCCTCTTCCTTTCTCCTACCATTCATCCGTAATATAACTTCAATCCCAACAAATCTTCCACCCCTTAGGATTTCCAACAGTGCTCCTGTTACGCCACCTCTTTCTTCTCCAAGAAGTTCAAAGCGAAAAGCAGATTTTGAATCCCTTTGTAATGGTTCCTTTAACTCCTCGTTTCGCCACCCCCTTTTTGCTACCTCTGCACCATCAAGCCCCTCGCGACGTAACCACTTACCCCCTTCCACCATTCCAGAATGCGATGAGTCAGATGCTTCTACAGTGGACTCTGGTCGGTGGGTTAGTTTTCAGACAACAACTGCCCATGGTGCAGCTCCTCCTTCCCCTACTTTTAATCTTATGAAACCAGCAATGCAGATCACTCCCCAGAGTTCAATGGATATGATACGAATGAATGAAGCCATGCAATGGAGTGCAGGTTCAGCTACTGAGAGAGGTAGAGGCTCAGATTTTGACTTTGAGAATGGCAGAGTCGTGAAGCCGTGGGAAGGTGAGAGAATTCATGAGGTAGGAATGGAGGAGTTGGAGCTTACTCTAGGGTTTGGTAAGGCCTGATCATGATAAAACCAATTTAAGTTTGTGTTCTAAATTATACACCGTACCAAAAAATTACAGATTCAATCGCAATTCCTCAAAAAGTGTGCCTGGTTTTCTGGGTGAGTTAGGACATTGCTCGGATCTGCTACTTCTGCATTAGTCAGGGAAATTCCAAATTGGGTGTTATTGCAATATTTTCCTTGTGTACAGTTCTTTTTATATAGCTGTGGTTAGTGGTTACTCTAATATGAAATTTGACTTCAATTGTAATGCCTTGTTGATTGTTGAAGAGTAACATTTGAATCTTACCAAGACCAAGGGTAACAAGGTGATATTGTTGCTCCTCTTATTGATGACATTTTGACATTTTTCTTCCTCTTGATAATTCATTACACTGGTGAGAATCCAACTAAGTTTTTGTAGTGTGTGTGTTATGGCTAACATTGATTTCACATTGATTGAGCTATCATTCATTTTCTAAGTTTGCTTTATTGGCCATATAAGTTACTGCATTATTGTTTGAATTTATATGCTGATTCAGTTGTTTGCTATAATGGGCATCTAAATTACTGCTTTGTTGTTTCAATTTGATTCTTTGTTTGGAATGGGAGAAGAAAGGAGGAAAATAGTAGGGAAAATAAGAGACATAAAGTGATTGAATTTTTAATATATTTGAAAACGAAGAAAAACAGAAGAAATTTTTTCTCCTTGCATATTTGATTGGTTTGAGAACATAGAAGAATGATAATGGATGTTTTAAGTTTTAACACTTGTGTTTGTAAATAGAGTCACTAGAATGGTGGCATTTAACATGGGAAAGGTTTAAAGTTTCCCACCATGGGAAAGTTAATTTTCACCACTTGATCAAATAAAGAACACACTTTTATCATACACCCGCAACACTAGATTTGTTTCCTCACCATCTTCCACCACTACTCTCCCCTACATTCTCCTCAACTCTTAGCCTTTCACAGGATAATCCATCAAATATTTAGAGAACCTGCAACACTTTAAACATGAGACAATTATCAAACTACTCAGATCAAATTTTCTTTCGACTTCACCATTTGTCTATTTTTTTTTATAATTGTCCCTAAAATTGCCAATTTTCTTGGATGGTATCTTTCACAGCCGGTCTCTCTATGGCAGTCGTTGCTTGGAAAATATAAACCACTGGATCGATCCAAAGTTTAGTATATTACATGGGAAATTATTTTTTTTAAAAAAAAAACTAATCAACAAACTTTTCTCCAATTGTTCGGGCAGTCCCTTTTGTGAAAATAGAGAGGAAGATGCAGTCTGGAGCCTCTTCTCTACCACTGCAAGTCTGTGCACCGAGGGAGGCTCTAGCGGTGGAAACGTTGCTTTGCAGCAATTGTTGAGAAAAAACAGTGTTGCATCCTTCTCCTGAACAACAATCATTGTGGAGTGGTGGGGCAAAGCCTCAACTCACTGCAACTGTCGAGACGAGGCTCCGCTTGCTGCAGTAAGGACAAGCAAACCAGAGTGCTTCTCTCTGGGTTTTTTTTGCCTCTTTCTCTAAGTGTAGATTTGTTGAATTGTTCTCCTGGACGGTGAATAAAGTATTTACAGTCGTGGGAATGTTATACAAGTGACTCCATTCATCATTCAAGCAAACTCTATTAACCATTCACGTGAACTATTCTACACATTATTTGTCTACAAGCAGAACATGAGAATGTTATGCAGGCAGTGGTAAGCCGCGATTTCACACATGATCACGGAGTTTAGCCGAGTAACGGCAGTTAGAACATGATTTTAGCTGACCACGATCATGTCTGATAAGACTTATTCTCTGACATCCTTGCCTATCAATATCACTTGTAAATATCAATATCATTATAGAAATGCTTCAATTAATAAATAACTTATCTTACTCGCAACTTAACTCTTATTTATCTGCATTTTATTTTTTACTTGTGCTTTTCTTAGGATTTTAGTTCTCAAACATCTTTGCCTCTCTTATCATAGTTCATTAGTCAACGTTATCAATTGAAGAAAAGATAATCATTGTTGAGAGCTATTAGCTGAATCATCGATTAGCTCTCTAGTTCGACAACAATACCTTTCAAATAAAGAACTCAAACATGTGTTATTTGTGCTTGGAATAAGGTCACTTGGACAAAAATTTCCCAAACAAGTCAAAGAATGCAGTAAAGGTGATCCTACCTCTTCAACAAGCCAATCCGATTGATCTTGAGAAAGAATCTCCAAACAAGATTCAGATAACGATCTGATGATGGGAATCATTGTTGCCATGTCATACAACCTTGTATGCACATGTAAAAAAAATAAAATCAAGTCCAACTGTGCCATTTATCAAAGCTCAAATATTGCCTTTTAAATATGATAAACCTATCTTTGTCATAACATACAGATACATGATCAACTGGAAGTGTAATGAACCCAGACATCCTATCTATATGTGGAAGCCTCACAAAGAATACTTTTATGTTGCAGATGGAAAAATATTCACCACAAATCTTATCTCTGAAGGAAAGTTTGAAATTAAAGTACTTCCTAAATGCATAATCTTGTATAAAGTTTAAGAGAGCAAATTAATTTCAACATCATATCCTGGTTTAGACAGATCTGCACATGGATTCTCAGGCTTCGATCATTATAGCTTAATCCATAAATAATCCATCATTGGCCTCCGGCCAAAAACTCAACATTGTATCGAAGGTCAATGTATTAAGATATCCAAACTAAAATAACCAACAGGGCAAGCTAACAAGTGCTCTAAGAGATTAACTTAAATACAAGTCAAATATTTGCCAAAGTAATAAATACATCACTTTTCATGTATTTCTTTTTTTAAATAATACCCTAAAAACACTAGTTAACATTTTCCATAACTTAAAAAAAAGAATTTGGTTATGAAAAAAAAGTGAACAATAAAATCAACTTAAATAAATGACAAAATATGGTATGAGGCTAATATCACCGACAAGTCATATCTTGATTACTAAAGAGATCAATCGAGTTGGACTTTAGGGAAGTGTTGCAAGCCCTACATAGGTGGGAACAAGACTTTAAGGAAGTGTTGCAAGCCCTTCAGACCAGAAACAATTGATGAACAAGGGATCATGATCAGACACAATACTCTTAGGCAACCCATGATGCTTACAAATCATGTTCACGAATAAGTTTGCTACCTTGTAAGTTGTGTAGTGAGGAGGGAGTGCGCCTAGATGAATAGCCTTTGAGAATCGGTCGACAATCACTAAGATGACAGAATACCCACGTGAAGTAAGAAATCTAGGGACAAAATCGAGGGCAATGTCTTCCTATATATTGGAAGGGATAGGGAGTGGTCGCAGTAGGCCTCCAGGTTTGGTTGTGCTATACTTGGTTTTCTGACAAACTACACAATCCTAGATAAATTGTTGAACATCCTTGCACATATTAGTCAAGTAAAAGCTCTCTGACAGGCGTTTCAAGGTCTTGATAATCATTACATGACCTCTAATGGGTGTGTCATGACATTCCCGACGCAAGAGGGTCTTAAACCGTGAAGAGGAGGGGATCTAAATGTTCCCGTGATGCAAAATCAGACCATCCTTGACAGTGAACTCAAGAATTCAGATGGCGAAGTCTTTACCTTTTGTTTAAGATCTAAATACTCGGCAGTGGTAGCAAGCTCTTGCTTGAGTTCCTACATGAAGATGAAGTGAGGCATGTACATAACGTGTAATTGAGCTTATGAACCTTCAAAGACATGGGAAAGAGCATCTACCACAGTGTTTGTCTTGCCCGGTTTGTACTTAATATCATAATCATAGCTAAATAATCTCGACAGGTAAAATTGTTGCTATGACATTTTGATAACCTAGGTGAGAAGTTCCTTACGACTTCGATGGTCCGTCTGGATGATAAAGAAGTGGCCCAACAAATATTGTCGCCATCGTTTTACTACACTCGTAATGGCTTGCAATTCGCGGATGTAGGTGGAAGCCTTTGCCTTTCGCGGACAAAACATCTAGCTAAAATAAGCCAGAGGGTGTTCACCTTATAACAAAACATCTCCCATGGCGTGACCCGAAGCATAAGTTTGCACTACAAAGGGTTCAAAAAAATTAGGAAGGGCCATAACTGGGGCATCAAATAAAGCACCATTTGGTTTCTCGAACGCTGCTTGAGCTTCAGAGGACCATCAGAATGCATCACACTTAAGTAGAGTGGTTAAAGGTGAAGGTGAGAAAAACCACAAGAAGGGAGGGTTGAATTGTGTTTTTGGAAACTTCTTCTTTTACGTTCTAGATAACTGTCCTCAGGTTCAGAGTCTGAAGTAGTTCAGAGTTTGAGTGAGTTCAGAGTCTATGTGCAGCGGATAATGTAAAGAAC
>Ga0315913_1000798_pt1 | contig 30894 bp, 14 predicted proteins | sample MpolsnodulesMG_FD_207736 | JGI IMG/M metagenome (GOLD analysis project Ga0315913, IMG submission 207736) | Medicago polymorpha root nodule microbial communities from Los Angeles, California, United States - small nodules | ecosystem: Host-associated > Plants > Roots > Nodule | place: USA...
ATGCCACGTCAGCGTAGACCGAGTCAAAATTGGCCTTGGGGGCCAAAACTGCCACAGGTGCAAAACTTAGGGGGCGATTTTGTAGTTTTTTTCTTAGGATGCCAAAATCGCAACTTTTGAAAAGTTAGGGGGCTAAAACTGCTATTAAGCCTAATTAATACAGGTAAAGACAAAGTTATGAGCTGCATTTGAGGTTTAGGTTGATGTAATCGGGAAAATATTTGGGTGCCTTAACTACATCAAATCCTTGTCATTCATAGGTCTTCATGAAGTTAGAATTATAGCTTACCAATTTCACAACAAAATTAATAGAGGAGTGATATTTGTACAACTAAAATTAAACAACTTTGGTGACAACCACTTTTCTCCTTTTGTGATTGAAAAAAAACAATGGAGAGAGAATAAAAACACATGTGAGTACGAGAGAGAGATGATTGTTTCAAAAGTTGTCAAAAATGGTTACACAAATATCATTTCTCAAATTAATAACATTGGAACACGGTTGTGTGGTTGTTGTGGTTTTGAAATGCGGACCATGAGTTAAAATACTAAGAGATTCGAGTTCTTTAAACGAGTGGTCAAAAGTTCGATTGCTGATTCTAACATATAAAAGTATTTAATTGAGAGGGGCATAACTCACCTTGCGTGGCTCCATGTATTTCCCAACAATATAATATTTATAACATCATGAAAATCACTTCTAAGATATCGGACTTCCAAAAATTATTCTCTCCCACTTCTCTAAGACGGCAAAAGACTTGTTGTATATTATACGATATATGTTATTTGAACAACCATTTGTATGACAACATATGAGACAACCATATATATTTACAAATAAAAAAAGATATTGGCATAAAAACCAAATCAATAAAGAGAAAATAAAAATATAATGTGATTATAAGACAAAAAGTTGTCACAAATTAGTTGTACAAATATCATTTCTTATATTAGTCGGACAATGCACCAAGATAAGAAGTTATGACTTATCATAACTTATTGGGTTTTGTTAACGAGTGACAAACACCATTTAAAATTCAATTATATAAAAGAAATTTTTGATTTAAACTAAGTAACCATGAAAATTTCGATCAAACAAACTCGACATTGACGGTCGAATTTAACCTACCTGGCACACCACATTTTTCGTTAATACATTCACCCACTATGTGAGTACTATTGGTCCACTTTCAATACTTTACTATTGTTGACATCAGTTTATGACGAGAGTAATGGTATTTTGACAACCATTTGATGACAATATTTGTGACAATCTTATTTATTTTATTTTTTTCATTAGTCAAAAACAATAGAGAGGAAAAAGAAAAGAGAGGATAATTACATCATATAAGTATGAGAGAGAAAGTTGTATTTTACAAATATTTTCTCTTACAACACACTCCAAATTTCTTCCTATAATAAATGCTGCCAAAACCTTAGACATTTTATCCAAACCAAATTATCCACTTAACCTTCAATTAAAAAGAGCACAAGAATCAAGAGAAAAGAAACAAGCCTTAAAATCACACTAATAACCAACCAATTCACAGCAAAAGTTGTTGATTAATAAGCAATTACAATCTAAAAAAGTTGATTATCATTTATGCAACCATCAATCATATCATATCACTTGATTACATCAATTTTAATAAACCATAATCCAGTAAAATTAATTAACAAAAATACCAAACTAGGTCTCAATTTCTCCAACAGTGCCATCCTTCTTCACCCAAGTCATAGAGCTTTGTTGTTCCTTAAAATTCCTATGCCCATTGCCATGGTTCATTTTTCTGAACTTCCAATTCTGTTTTCCATTCTCAGATTTCACAGATAAAACCCTAAATTTCTCTTCAACTTCATCCACTGTTTTCGAATCCACAATCTCTTCATCTTTCAATTCAACTTCTTCATCCTCCTTAGCAGCACTACTTTCTTCAATCGCTCTTCTCTCCTCCTTCTCCTTAGCCTTCTTGTTCTGTCTCCGTTTCACCTTTTGGTTGATCTTCTTCTTCTTTTTCTTCTGTGATTCCTCCACCTTACCATCCACATCAACGCCGATTCCATCCTCCTTGCCGTTTTCACGACGATTCTCCACCAAACCCTCGCCATTTCCACGGTGATTACGATCAACATTATTAGACCTAGAAACAGTTACATTACCAGCGTTTACAACTCCGATTGCAGCTCCGGTCACCGATTTCCGCCTGGCTTCATTCTCCACACCGATTGCACGACGATTCTCCGCCAAACCCTCAAGATTTCCGCGGCGATTACGACCAGAACGATTAGACCTTGAAACAGTTACATTACCGGTGTTTCCATCTCCGGTCACAGGTTTCCGATTCTCTTCAGACACCACAACCACTCCACGGCGATTTCGACCAACAGCAATAAACCTAGAATCAGTTACATTATCAGCTTTCCCCTCACGAATTCCAGCTCCGGTCACCGATTTCCGGCTTTCTCCAGACTTTGAGTCACCACGATTTCCGCGGCGATTACGATCATCGGCACTTCCAGCTTCGGTCACCGATTTCCCGCCGTCTTCATTGGCAACAGCAACATGCACCGCACGGCGGTTATCCACCGAGTCTTCGCGATTTCGATCAACAGGATTAGACCTAGAAACGGTTACACTCGTTTCAGCCACAACCGCCACGCGTCGCTCAACTAGTGGTTGATGATCCTCCTTCTTTCCTTGTTGATTTTTTTCACTTTGTTGCTTCAACCAACGCTCTTGAAGCTGAGCGAGAGTAACATAGTTTGAAGGAAGAGGAGAATAAACCTTCTTCTTCTTCTTCTTCTCTTCTTGTTTCTCCTCCTCCATAACCAAACTTTGTTTTTCAACTTCTTCTTCTTCAATTTCAATTTCTTTTTCTTTTTCTTTTTCACTCTCTTTTGTTTTTACTGCTACCCAAGTTTTCTTCTTGTTGAAGAAGTTGTTGCGTTTGTTTTTTACCATTTTTTTTGGTTTTGGAACAGTGAAAAGTGAAAAAGGCTTGTGCCTTGTTGGACTGACTGTGACTGTAAGAACCACTCAACCAAAACCCAAAACATGAACTAAAGGATTTTGCTTTGGTTTAATATTTATAAGTAAGGAAAAAAAACTTTAATAAAGATATTGATTATTATTATTATTTTACTTTAAATCGTACTTTACACCAATAACATGGTTACAAATAAGATGGCGCACACGGTTTTGATACGATATGAACTGTGATTGGTTGTTGAATCGTTGTTTAACCAATTAGGTATTTTTAATGCGTATTAATTGGGTAATATTTTAATTTTTTGTTTAATGAAAAAATATTCTATATTTGTTTCGAAAGTATTACTAGAATATTAAATGGTTCACGCGGTTTCTGATACGGGTTGAGTGATGATTGGTTGTTGAAACGTGGTCTTACCAATTCAGTTCATTTTCGTGTTTTTGATAGCATTTTGATTGGTTCGTGAAATTCAAGCACATGTTTTTAGTGATTGGCACTGGTGCACGCGGTTTTTGATATGATATGAACAATGATTGGTTGTTGAAGCGTCGTTTAACCAATTAGGTATTTTTGTTGCGTATTAGTTAATATTTTAAGTTTTTTTAATGAAATATTATATATTTGTTTCGAAAGTATTACTAGAATGTTAAATCGTTCATGCAGTTTCTGACACGGATTGAGTGACGAATGGTTGTTGAAACTTGGTCATACCAACACAGTTCATTTTCGTGTTTTTGATAGCGTTTTGATTGGTTTGTGAAATTCAAGCACGTACTTTTAGTGATCGGTGTTGTCGTCACAAAGTGGTTTCACATTCATATATTCACGTTTACGAAAGCTTGTTGTTTGCCGTGTCAAATTTTCAAATTTAAAGTAGCATAATCAAATGAAAAGAAAAAGAAAAAAAACAATAAAATACTCATAGTTTTACTTTGTAACGACTTTCTATCGCTCTTTCAATTGTTCAAATGCATTTATAATGGAAATTTGAATACAATTTTTGAAAAAAAATAATAGAGTTTATACAAATACTCAAATCTATACAAAAAAGAAAATAATCAAATTTGAATACATAAAAATTTAGAAAAAACGGTACCACAAATACTCATCCAAAATGCATAACCAAAAGCAAAATCTACATCAAAATTTTGTATGCACAACTGCCCAAACTGTAAGGATGAATCATGGACTACTAGTAACTCGTGAGGATTTTGAGAATGGAAGCATAACTATGACTTAGGTAAATAACCAAAAAATTAGCAAAGACATGTAGTCGAGGTGGAGAAACCCTTTCTATTGTCATCATGAAATAGTTTGATATTTTTAGTACATGCCTTAATTACTTGCTTCTAAAACTTATGGTTGTTTCAGTTTCAACTTGTGCACCAACTAAATGTGTGTTGTTATAATAATATGACTTTGTTTTCTTTTCTCGTTATGGACAAAAAGGACCCTAGTATTTCAAAATTTGATAACGAGATAAGTAAAATCTGACCAATAATTATTCCACCTAGAAATCAAACTCTGAATAATTCGTCATTAGCTGAAATTCGTTAATCACTTGAGTTCAATCGATGGTTATAAAAAGTAGTGGTGTAGTAACAAACCTTGCTCACTAAGAACATACAAATTAAATGATGCACAAATCTTTTTATATCTTAAAATGGTATTTTATGAGTTCCATTTAACAATTGTACTATCAACTTTGGTACATTTTACTTCAATAGAAAACACAATAAAGTAAGTACATACATTACATTAATAGACACAAAAATCATTTTATCTGAAGCTGAATGAATCCATGATCTCATCTAGACCGACCTTCTGATATCAGTTTCCAAAGAACCAGAATTACGTCCACCATTCAAATTCCAATCATTATTAGAACCAAAAGCCTTCCCAAGCAACCCTTGCAACCTTTGAGGACTAGGATAAACTTTCCTTTGCAAAAATCCTGAATAAGATTCCAAAAACTCAGCATAAACTGGCACAACAAGTTTCACTGTTGAATCCCTCATTTGTTCCCTCAAATCAACATCAGGTATACTATAAAAACTCCTATGCCTGTCACAAATCTCACTCAAACACTTAAAAAATGTCTCAATCTTTTCATTCACCAACCTTCCAATGCTTTTTTCCTTCCCTTGTTTTTCTTCTTTTATATCATCATCATGATCCAAAATCTTCACTAAAACCAACCAAGCTTGCTTCTGATACAAGTAAGCTGATTCTTCTGCCACTGCTTTGTAACTTTCTTTAATGTATTTCTCACCCAACAAATCACCAAGTTCTGTGTTTTTTGTTCTCATATACATATACCAATATGTGTTCATCATGAATATATTCACCAAAATCTTGTCCTTACAACTCAAACGTTTGGATTCTATGTTTCTTTGAAGTGCTTCCATTACATTACAAATAGCATGATTCAATAAATCCTCGTCTGTTTCGGATTGTTTCGACGATAACATCAACTCGGTTTTCCATGTTTGTTCTGTTCTTAAAACCTTAGCCATTGTTGTTCTGTAATTCTCTGTGGACAAGTACTTGAGGTAGTTGACTGCATATCTTACTATTTTTGGAACAGAACCATCTTGTGGAGGCGGGAGAAAACCGTCGACGTTTCCTTCAATTTGCAACCCGAATTCCCAAAAAACTTTGCTTGATGCATCAATGATTAGCTTCTCGAGCTCGCGAAACCGCGCGCAGATATCCTCGCCAGATTCACCATCAAAGATTTCAAGTACATATGGTTTGAGTTTCTCCAATGACTCAAACATGTCTAATAGTTTGAACAGTTTTTGAGGCTCTTTGTTACTTCTGGCGACACCTTCTCCAAATCGAAAGAACACGGCCATGATCTTGTCTGATATTTTCACAAAGCATTCTGGATGGATTAGTCCGTCTAGAATTTCGCCAAGAACGCTTTCGCAAAGTTTCTTTTCTGATAAAAGAACTTTCTTTGTTGCAACTTCAAAGTGTTGTGTCCAAAGGGTTATTGATGTTTCTAAGTTTTCCCATTCCATTTCATCAATACCTTCTGGGGTGTATGTTCTTAAGTAATCCGGGTTTAACTTCATCAATGCCTTTGCTGCCCTTTTATATCTTACCTGTTGAATTATCACAGCAAAATTCATGTTTAGTGTAAATAAACTATTACAAATTTGAGACTGTAACATAACATATACATTCAAGGTGAGTTTGATAATCGTTCGAAATTCCAGTGATGATTGACACCGACCGCCTCCAGAAGTAAAAGTTTACGGTGTTCTTTATTGTAACGACTAGTCATCTGATACATGTCAATTTGGTAAAGTTAAGAGAAAACAAAGTGTGAGTGTCTCACAACTCAACTAAGTAATTTTCCACTACTTTTGCCAAACTGTCCTGACACCTCCATGTGAGGACGGCATCATTCGACGTTGGTGTTTTGAACAATTTTCAGATACCAATATACAATTTCAAAATAGAACTTGTCATATTATGTAATCTTATTACGTTACTTACATCTTAAGATAATATTTACCCTTTTTTGTTGATATTTTTATATGCTTGCTTTTGGTTGTGTCTAACAAGCAATATGTTTACACAAAAATAACTATATTTGGATTATATAGATTGAAACTGTGAAATGTAAAATCTAGACTACCAATGAATTACTTTAAGGGTTTGTCTAAAGAGAAAACAAATAATATAGTCAACATGATTATAGATAAATAATCTCAAAAATGTTACCTTAACATAGATGTCAATGCATATATCTAAGCAATCATTGGCAGCAAGAGTGTTTGAAATTCGTCTCAACACTTCAATTTCCAACTCAGATCCCAATTCAAAGCTAACCTTGTAATCATCATCACCATCACTTTGCATATGTGACATATCACCTAACTTCCTATGCTTTAATCTAAGCAAAAGAACCTCAAACTCATCTTGCATATGAAGTAAAGCTTGATCCAACAGACCTTCAAATCTCATTTCATCAACCTCAGTTTCATAAAGTGCTTTAAGAGTTATAAGTGCTTCTCTTAACCTTTGTGTTCTATACTGATCAGCTGCTTTTGTTCTGCTTATAAACTCAACCACTTCTTGAAGCCTCATAATCACTGGCTCAACAACTTCACTTATAGAGTTAATAGCTTCATTTAACTGATCAACACAATCCATGTAATCTAGAAGCTTTGAAAGCCTCTTTTGATGAGTCTTTTCTGTTGATAGCTTTGAAGAGAGGTTAAGAAGATTGTTTTGGAGAGATTCGGCGAGTTTGAAAGTTTCGAGAAGAGCAAGAGCAGGAGAAATTGCTCTATTGATTCTTGTATCAAGTGCTTTTCTTGACATGGATAAGGATTGTAAAGGGTGTACTCTTCTTGATGCTGTTGTGATTGATCCATGTAAAAGATCAAACCTCGTTTCCATTGTTTCGATGTTTTGTTCCATTTGTTTTGATGATTGAAGTAGTGATTCTAAATCAGAATATGCTGATTCAAGTTTAGTGATTGTTGCATCTTGAGAATCAATTGTTTGAGGAACCATTAACAATGCCATTAATTGTTTTTTCTGCATGTCAATGGTTGAAGTTTAGAGACAATGTATAACTATAACTATATATGAAGAGTTGTGTTTGTGAGAGACAAAGAAAGAGTGAATTGTTGGAGGCAGAAGAAGACATAGGTCGATGTGTTTAAGGATACAAATGGCATGATGTTGTTGGAAAAAAACAAAAGGACAACTGTGGAAGCATAGAATATACAAAGCCGGTGTCCTTATTCCTCATTGGTACACACGATCATATTATAACCAATTGTGATCATAGTGTGTATTATTAAATTATCAATCGTATTATTCTTATTTTGTCTCATTTTTTGGTTTATTTTCTGTCTCTAATTCTACTATCTATTTTATCCAAAAAAGAAACATGATTTGATAAACTACTTAGCACTGTGTTTATTTGCCAAAGAATAATATTTCATATCGCTTTTTTTTTTTTTTATAAAAATAAGAATTTAAAATGTGCTACATAATTTTGGTTGTTTTTTGAGAGGATAACTTTGGTTGTTAATTGATGCTTTGCTGGAAATTGAAATGATCATCACTATCATTACCAACATGTTACAATTTGTCCAATAACTTATTTGGCTTCTAATTAATGTGTGATTGTCTCAAACCATTCTTGTAGGCTTCGTTGAATTGTAAAATTGATTTAATTTAACTTCACTGCACGTTTTTCTAAAATATTTTTATTGTGTAATTTTTGGTGCTTTGTACTATCTTGTAATTGTGTTTCCATAAATCCTAGAGACAACAGCCCGTCATTAGGGATGGCAACAGAGCCGTGAGAGTGACTTGATCTAACTTGCTGCTTCACAAGGATACCATATTGAAAGTGTTATTTCTGGAACGATTACTTAGAGTTGTTTTATATTGAAGGTGGCGCGGTTGTTAGTCTACCTTGCACAAATTGAGTAATGTCGCGAAACGTCTTGGAGAGAGCGACCTAATCGTTACTCAATAATATCTTTGATGATGATTTCTTTATCAAAAAGTTACTTTTCTAATTTCTGAAAACAACAAATTTTTTAACTCTAGGTAAAAATTGAGTATTGCTATTTACCATTAAGTGGTTATTAAGATTTATGCTCTCAACAATTTTATCTTCTTCAATAGATCGGACCACTTCCATTGATCATAACGCATGGTCATTTACCTTGTTAAATAAGGAAAAGATTTATCTTGCTCTTTCTTAGATTAATCGACAATTGACGCTTCACCAACATCCTAAGATGTAATCAATTCTGTTACTCTCCACTGCATTTTCCTCGCGTTCTGGCTCTCATAATAATTTTTTCATACTCCCATTGATTTTTGTTGGTTAATATGCTACTTACCCCAAATTTTAATTTAGAATTATTTGTTTCAAACTAAATATATCTTGTTTCAAATTTTGTATTTTGAAATTTAGGATCCACTTACTTAAGACAAAAAAAAAATATAGATTACTTTTAAAGATTTTTAATTTGAATTAAAGTAAATGTTGATTTGTTTTTATTTATAATAGAAAAAAAAAACCTTTTAATCTTCTCTTCATTTATCACATTTACTTAAATTAGTTTATTAATTTTTGAGAAGCTAGTTCATTGTCATCTCTAATTCTTGAGCGAAATTATAACACCCTACTTATTTTAGTTTATTTTGCAAAAAGAAAATTTAGAGAATGATATCTCTTTCTAAAATAGAGAAGATCTTAGAATTCAAAAGTATTTACAGATGAATATTTAAGTCTCTCTAAGAAAATTAGCGAGCTCAAATCTTAAGTGTAGAACACATGTTAAAAGTTTTCGTCTTTAGATATCCATCGTTTAATTACTTTAAAATAAATTGATTTTGCATGTAGTGCACCAATATGACATAAAACTCTAGGCGGAAGTAGGTAAGTTTGAGTTAGACTTTGCAGAACTTATTTTTAGATTCAAGTTAAAGTATAAGTCTGACTAGTAACCTGTAATAGACTTATTTTTTAGATTTAAGTTGAATATTTCGAAAGTCTAATATGATATATTAGTCTATTTAAAAAATTAGTCCATACGATTTTTATGAAAGAATTCATATAATCGTATTTAAATAAGTAATTTGACATATGTTTAAATAGAAACAGACGAATTGATAAATCAATAAGACTAAATCCTCCTTTGACATCAAGATGATATTTTAAAGGATTTGACTAATAAATATCTTCTTCATATTACAATTCCAATTTATAATAATACATTGTAAAATATGAAAAATATTATAGACTGATAAATTTAAATTCTATAAAAGTTAATAAATAAGGATTTAATTCAATGTACAACTTTAATAAAAAATAATATTATTTATAATTTAATTAAATAGTTCAATATTTATAATAACTAGCGAAAAAACGGATACTCACGTATCCGTCTTTCGTTCTTTTTATTGCGCTAACATTTGAAAATTATTAACTGTGTTTTTTTTATGAAATTTTGATATAGATTAAAACTAAAAATATAAATATTTGTTGCTTTCAAGTTATAACAAACCAAACTAACCATAATTATTTATTTGAATGACACCAACAATATAAAAAAAATATAATCTACATTCTTTTTGTTTAAGGGTATAATTGAGATAATAAAAAAGTATAAATATGGTCATTTAGTTTGTTACACTTTTTAAATGATAAAGAAAAAACCATACATATATATTCATATCGTATTTGTTAATTTTTTTAATATTTAAATTTATACTTATCTATTTGTTAGATGTGTTATTTGTATTAAAATTGAGTGCATTTTTGGAAGAAAAAAAATTCAGTTCAAAAGAGCTGAAAAAGTTGTTTTCTTTGAGTTGTTTTGTTTATATAGAGTATATCTGCATTGAATATTATAGACTGATCAATTTAAATTCTTAAAAAATTTAACAAATTAAGATTTAATTCAATGTACAAGTTTAAAAAATTATATTCAATTAAATAGGTCAGTATTTATAATAATACTTTCAAAATGTGAAAAATACTATGGACTAATAAATTTAAATTCCTAAAAAAGTTAACAGATCATGATTTAATTCAATGTACAAATTTAATTAAAAAATTATTTATATTTAATTAAATAGGTCATTCTAGAATGTAGGTAAGGATGACCTATTTCCACCCATATCCATGGGTAAAGAATTTTTCAAACCATGGTGAACTCTTCATATGAGGTTTATTCATTTGTTTTTCTGCTCCTTGGTCGGATGTGAAGCTTTTTTATTTTTGAAGGATTTTTTTGCTAATACATGTGAAACTTATTTTAAATGTGTGTTTTCTAAGAAAGAATATAAAAGCTTATTTTCGCTCATACATGTGAAGATTATTTTTTTTGCTCCCTGGTCCGATCTGAATTCATTCTCCTAAGGAAAGGGTCAAAGAAAAAACTTACTACCATTTTTTTTATATTACCGATAGTTATAAATCCATCGAACATGGTCAAAAAATAGCAATAAGAGAATAAAGAGAATGTCTTGCTTCTCTCCCCTTCGGAAAAGGGATCACGAAAATGTGACACATACCCTCCTTTATTTTACATTTTCATCAATTTTCGATGCTTTTCCCTAAATTCCTCATAAGGTTTGATGAACACTACCTAAAAAATGTAACCAAGTTGCGTCAACATTTTGATCTTATCTTACTTTCACCAATCACTTGCAACCTTTTCATTAAATCCTAACTAACCATATACCAAGACTACTTCAAATGTTCAAGGGTAAAAAATAGTGTAGATCTTTTTGGCTTGCACTCTCCCAAATTTATGTCCATTTGTTCATATGTGATAGTGCAAGCCAAACACTATGTGGCACAAAAAGTAGAAACCAATGTGACAATAATCAATTGGTGAGGCATAAGTTCCATTTGAAAAATTATGGGTAATGTATCAAACACCAATGAAAATTAAGCACGTGTAGTTAACAAATAAAAGATTTGGAAATGCATGTGTTTGTTAATGCAGATAAGTTAAACTAATTCTATAGTAACTAAGTAGCTTCTTCTTCATACATATATATTTTTAGCACAAGCTCTTGTACACATCTTAGCAAAGAAAGAAACTTAATTAAAAAACTACACTTGATCCCTAATACTATATACTATTGCTAAATATACACATATATAGTATATATCTATAGCTAGCTAAGAGACAAGAAATTAATTACTCATACTATACTATAGACTAGAGTACACTCTAGAGAAGAACTATGTGCAAGTTTCAATTTTCAAGCATTACAATTTGATTGAGAAGCTTCCCTAGAACGAGTATGAAACCTCCAAGTGAAAACATAGTCCCTTGATTGATCACAACACAACTTGACAACATCACAAAAAGCATTCACACAATTTTTCTTTTGACCATGATTTTCCCATTCAATCCTCACCCAACAAGAAAATCCATTTGAAGAAATTGGTATATTTGAAGAATCAGAAAGTTGCAATGTTACCTCACCACTAATCCTCTTGCATGATGAACCACATTGAATTTCAAGCCAAGGACATTCCGGTTGACCCACCATTTCTTTGTAAGCTGAATTTGCCATCCTAACTCTATTGTTTGAATCTGAAATGACAGCTGGCAATTCCTCTGACTCAACCTCTTGTTCTACCTCTTCTGGTTTTTTAGGTGTTTTTGTCACACATGGTATAATTGAAACTTCACTTATGCAACCAACATTTATGCATGAACCAATTGGTCGAATTGGTTGCGGCGCGATCACATTGATGACATTGTTGGTGCTAGAAGCTGGTTTTTGTAGTTGTTGCAAAAGATCTCTCTCTTGTGGAACTTCCACTTTAGTGTTGTTAAAATCTATCACCTCTAATTCAAATTTTGGTGCATTATTGTTATGAGGTGAATTAGGAGACAATGGAAGAAGAGGGAGTGTTACCAAATTTTGATTATTTGAATTTTTCTCCAAATTATTGCAATTGAGAACTCCAACTCCATGATTTGGAAGAGGGAGTTGAGGAAGTGAAGAAGGAGGAACAAAATTACCTTGTAAAGTAAGGTTTTTTATCGGAGATGTTACATGCAAAGGTTGACAAAAACCTAAGACATGCGTTTTTTGTCTTTTCAAAGAAGAGGGTAGTGAAATAGGAGCTCTACCTCTCTTTCTTGTCCTTGTGGGTCTTGCTTGTAACTGTGGCCAAAGATTCCTAAGGTAAGGAGATTGTTTGATCTTTTGAGAAAGTGAGTTTGATGAAGAAGATCCATCACTCGTTGAATTGTTACTTGAACATGTTTCTGGCTTTGGTGCTATTGGTCTATACCTTGACATAATCTCAGCTGTTTTTGCTGGATTTGGGTATGGATTTAAGGTTTTGATCATTGTTGTAGTATGTTAATGTTACCTTTAAAAAAAAAAAAAAACTTGTTGGGTTGGATAGGATTGGATCCTATGTGATATGTGAGTGAGGAAGGTAACAATAACAATACACAATGAGAGTGAAGGGTGTGTGGAAGAGTTGTTATAAAGAGGAGGAAGATTGTGTGTTGGATTGAAAGGGAGGTTACGGTGTCAAATGTGTGGCTATGTCATGTGTCTATGAAGTTGATGAAGAGGTTAAGTATATGAAAGAGTTATGAAAAGTGACCAATAAGAAAGAGGCAACATGAAGTAAGAAAGAAGGGGAAAGGGACACTTGGAATTGTACGGTGGGTACGTGTTGGTTAGAGTGATGAGAGATGACATTTGGGGATTGGGCAGAAAATGTGGGTCCATGCATGCTTACACATAATGATATTATTGGATAAGAACATACTATAGTGGTAGTTTAGGAATTTTGAGTGAGTGAAAAATAAAGGAAATTTGGGGCAGCACGACTTAAATGTGTGTAGTGGTGGATAATGATGTTATGACCGTCGATTTAATGTAGTATTTAATACGGACAGTCACGATTGATCACCCGTTACTTGTACAATACTCACTCATTTTTTGGCTTAGCTCTTATATTTTCAATAGAAGGGGTATCCGAGAATCGGAGTTTGATTGCTTGGGAAGTAAATCCTGATCAATAATATTAATTTAGTTAGGATTTAAATTTGCTTGTGTATTACAAACATGTTACTCTATTTTCCAATATGTTTGTGATACAAAATTATTACATAGTTAATGGCGATCGAGTGAAATGGTTTGAGTCTCTTTCAACTACTAAAGTTTTAAAATTAAATTTAATCTCAAAAATACAACAATGATAGAAAATTTCGAGAGATTCTTTTTGGTGTACTTTCTTTGAGAAATTTGTTGCTTATTAAAATTCTAATTGGTTAGAAAAAAAGATCATGACCAAGACTTTCACAATACTAAGGTAGTCTTGGTAACCAAAAAAAGATGTTTTCTAATACAGTGCATAAAATAAGTATATGATATATCATTTATATTTAGTTATCTAATACTATATATTTAGCTACACTCCAGATAAGTTAATCAACTTGAAGAAATATCTTCTTGCTCAATTTTTACATTGTCGAACTCAATTTTTATTTACAAAATCTCCTCTTTCTTGATTTTACATAAACAAAGTATTATTGTGGATTTGTTTTAAAACTATGAAAAAAATCATATTTTTATGGTCTAATTGAGGGTGGTTGGTCCCATATTTGAATCCAACCATCTCTCTTTAGTGAGTTTCTTACATTCAATATTTATACCATTGTTATTATCAATTATAATAAAAACACGTCTCTTGACTAGAGAGTCTGAAAGTAACCTTAAGACCAAACCAATTGATCCATGATTACATCTCCACCAAAAACTTTAAGTAAGTTATAGAGGATGATGAAATCACAATTAAAAACCTAAGTTAAAGAGGGTGATGAAATGGGGTAGTGTACGGGCAACTTTATACTACATTATTAAGTGATATAGGGTGATAGAGTAGAGGTCATCACCGATAAAGGCATTTAAGAAGAAGAGAAGGAACCAATGAGAAGAAAAAGAAGAGAACGCGTGTGGTTGAGGTTGGCATGCATGAAAACACCTAAGCTCTACTATTACCATTGGTTTGCTCACGCTGTCTTTTTCCTTCAATCAGAAACTGTCTCCTTTTCAAGCGGTTACATTTGTTCCATTACCACATGTCGTATCCACCATTTTCCTATTACATGCAATCAATGAATATCTATTTTCATTGGTTGGATTCTCTCTATTCGGCGCCAACTCACCAATCTTACTCTTCTTACGTTACGCCATCAATCAAATAATATATCAATGCTTCACCACCACTACAGCTGGTTAATATTTCTTCCGTCCCTTATTAGATGATTTGTTTGACAATATACACTTTTGATCTGACATGTTTTGACAGTATTTTTATACTAATATATAAAGATAAATAATATCATATAAGATGTTGTTAGATCTGACTCGACGAATATTTTTAAAATATTAAATTTTCATAATTTTTTAAATAGATTATTAAAGATATTAAAGATCAAAATATCCATTGGTATGGGTGTCAAGGTCAACTGGATCATCTAATAAGGGGTGGAGGGAGTACAAATGGAGAGAATACACTCTCTTAATGTTAAGAGAGATTTCACTCTCCTATGTTAAGAGAGATTAAACTAAAAAGGAGAAATGTGAACGAATGCTCTAAAGACGCTACTCTCTCCGTCTCAGTTTAACTGAGTCAGTTGATTATTTCACATAAATTAAGAAAAGTGTATAGTAGAGAGAAAAATGGTTTTGAGTGTCTTTGTCAAGTATTGATGCATTTTTTTCTTTATCATAAATGTAAAATAGAATATACTATTGAATTGAGAGTGGTGAAAATAGTACTTCCTCCGTTTCACAATACTTGTCGCTTTTGAGAAATTTACACATACCAAGAAATCAAATAAATTTTGTTATTTTTGATAAAATTTTGTGTGTTTTTTCTATAATACCATTAACCATTTATTATTTCATTATATTATTTCTCTCTACAATAAATAAATAAATAAATAAGGGTATTATTGACAAGTCAATAATTAATGTTGTATTGAAACTTGAAAGTGACAAGTAATGTGAAACAAAATTATCCTCCAAAGCAACAAGTATTGTGAAACAGAATGAGTATTAATTATAGTTATAATTGAAAAAAAGTAATTAATGTTGTATTGAAAAGTGAAATGAGTCAATATTCTTGGAAGAATATTTTTTTACAAATAGTTCAGTTATTATGTGACAGAGAGAGTATTTAAAGACTTTAAATAGTAAATTTTTATAGAAATTTGTACATTTAAATAAATGTATTGAAAATTGAAGTATTAGATTTTTTCAATGAATACTTCCTTAATTTAGAATCCTTAAAGAGTGTTTTTGAGGAATTCGTTAGCAAGACAAACTAAATTTTATATTAAAATGATATTTTCGTTTGACAAAATAAATAGAGTAGGGAATTCAAACAGAAATAGATACTGCAAAAATATAGACTAAGTAAGTTTTACCATTATTAATTTTTTATATTTTCTTAAACTTTTTTATTTTTTTATCTATTCATATGAAAAAAAATGGAGAGGATTCTAACACATGTTAATCAGAACACTTGTTAAGAAAATTAAAAATGAAATAATTGATGAGTTTCAAAGTTATAAATGTACAATTTTTGAAATAAAATTATTTTATTAGACTTTTTAATAAGGTTTCTTAGGACAATCTTAGTATTTCTCTTAAACTAATACTCTGATTTTAATTATAAGCAAAAATTACATTTAGATTCGTAGAATAACTAATGTATTTTGTTTATAATATAGATTAAATATATCGGTGATTTAATAAACCTGGTAAATGAAATGTTACTTATAATTGAAATAAAAAAAAATAGATAAATAGTTTATGTATACACGACAAAGATGTTAGTTCAATTTTTAGTGGTAACTATAGCAGAGTCTATAAATATCTATGCCAATTATCTCTTTTTGAAATAATGCATAACTCTAATGAGCTATTAAAATTCAACATATCTAAACTTTTATTCTATTAAAAAAACTTTATTAAAAATACTAAACCACTGATGATGGGGTAATATTTTAAGACAATGTCTAAGAGCTTAATAAAATCCTCACCGCTTTAAAATAAAAGTCAGTTCTTGCAATTAACGGTAATAAAAATTTTCATTGCTCCTCTATCAAATCCCGCAGGTGTAATAAAAAAAATTATTGAAAAAGAAGCCACATACAGAGTTTATGGGCTCAAATTTCATTGCTCCTCATTTGAACTTGGATTCTCCAATTATTCATATTAAAAATATAACTTCTAACTACTGGAATCAACAACCGTGTTCTCAGAAGGTCATTGTTATTTTAGAGAAAGAAGCAAGCAAGAGAAAGTTTGGTATTAAGTCTTTTACGAGGTTTGAGGGCCCGTTTGTTTTAGATTCTAAAAAAATGTATTTTCTTTTGTATTTTTTTAAAAAAATAAATTAAATTTATTAAAAAATAGTAAAAGTTATTTCAAAATCATCTGATGATATAAGTTAAAAAAGAGATTTTGACATTCTCTAACTTAAATATTCATTGTTTGAGATTTTACATAGTAAAAATCACATATTTTTTCAAAATGACATCTTTCAGAAATGATTTTTATGAAAAACTATTTGAAATAGTTTTTTTTTTAGAGATTTTTCAAAATTTTAGTATAAAAAAAATTATAATCAAGTGATGAAATACTCAGATTTTTCATTTGAAGCTTTCGTTGAAAATTTCTTTGTTAAAAAAATTATAACAAAATCATATTACACTACCAAAATCTATTTTATAAAAAAAAAACTATAACAAATGGGTCCTTAGTGTTCTCCAGATCGATGAAATTAAGGTAAAACAATACATAATTTGAAGTTAAGGAAGAACAATACAGTGTTTGGAGTCGGGGAGAAGAATCATTAGAGAATGAAAAATCAATTGAATTAACATAAGTTGTTTGATTGATCACTTTGAATGTCTAGGGTTTTTAACACAAAGCATTGTCTCTATTTTACGATGATTATTGCTTGGTCTTCCTTTGAATTTCGATTTTTTTGGCAAAATTGTGCGCATCCGATTCTTTAATTTAGTTTCATCAAATTCTAAATATGTAATCTATTTTCCCAAAAAAATAAAATATGTAATCTATCATTTCATTTATTTATTTTTGCAAATTAGTCATATATCTATAAATTTTATTTACGTTGTTGATTCAAGTTATAAATTTTTTTTCTTGAATGTTCTAAAAAGAATAATTCTTGATATAATTTATTAGTATATCAATGCTTCATCACTACTACCAACAAATCGGATTGTTGCGGCTACACGCATACAAGATAACTGAGTTTGTTGAATCGAGATAAGATGATTTAGATTCTAATATATGTTTATTTATTTTTAAATAATAAAAGATATTAAACATGTAAATACGTCAAAATACACTTAGCGAGATTATCATCACCATCCACAATATCCAACAAGGGTGGTGGTCCACGAAGGAGATTTAGTGACCTTACAACGATATACAAAGGGTCTTTGGCGATGCCATTGTGGTCCTAAGCGAAATTAGATATCACAATGGCATGCAACGGAGCTTCGGTGGCTAGTCACCACCATTCACCATAAATATTAATAGGCTAATTGCAAGTTTGACCCCCATTATTTCACCATTTTGTGGTTTTGGTCCCCATTGATCGTACACAATCAGAAGGTGACTGCCGATGTGGAGCTAGACAGTGGTTGCAAGTGTTGCTTCGGCTGGAACGGCAGGGAAGGGGCATACCTGCAGACACTCCGACGTTCAAGTAATTATTGAGTTTCGGTGTGGGGGGTTAGGAGAGTAGAAAGAATCTCACCTTAGGGACTGCTGAGAGTCCCCTTTATATAGTGTGGAGCCGCAGGAGCTGTTGTAAGGCACGCACAAGGCTCGACGGTTACAGATTCGTAGAAATCGTAACCGCCAAGCAAGATTCGCGGGAGTCATGGGAGGAGATGTTATTGTTCAGTTTGAACGAGTCACCGTTTGCTCTGAGCACCCCCACCCTGCGGGGATGGGGTGTGTTGCGAGTAAAAATGGCCCAATCACTGGATTTGAACCTTTTGGTATTGGGGCTGCTAAAATGGACTTGTGAGCATTTGCTCGGTCCAGAACACCCATCATATTTATTAATTAAATATTTATGATGAGATACATTTTAAATGTGTTTGTATATGATCTAATGATATGAAAAATATCAGCATCATTGAAACCGTAAAAAAGTTCCCTTAAAAAACTTCCTTTAGAACTTGTTATATCACCATAATTTAGACCAAATATTGATGGAGGGGCTATAACCGTCAAATTTTAGAATAGTAAAATATAAAAAGTTATATCAATATTATTAAATTACTAGTAAAATATAATATTTCACATGATTTAGTGAGAGACTAAAATTCATGTTTTTGTGCGGTCCCTTGTTGTCTGTTTGTCCACTTTATGACTAGTTTCTAAATCAAACAGAGTACATAAAAAGTTGTTGAGTCCATGTTTTTTACCAAATCAAGTGCACGGTATAAGTATATGCAAACTTCTCATACATAAAATTTATCATCTTTGATATATTAATTTTTTTATCTTGATAATAAGAAATGCCAAACAACGTCTTGTTGTAGAAACATTCGATGTGTCAAAGTGTGGGTTCGAATTTAAGATTCTTCATTCATCCATATTTAAGGTGTGTGACTTTCGTTTGAGGAATTTCAAAATTCAAACATATAAAACGAAAAAAAATTTCACATCCAAATTTTAAAATCTTGACAAATGATAGAGTTTTGAGAAACCCAGATTGTAGTTTTTTAAATAATGCAAATGAAAATTCCTCTTCTCCCTTTTAAAATTGTTCATTCTCTTATATTAGCGGTAGTTAATTGTCGCTCGACATTTTTCAACGGTTATTTAACTACCGTTGATATTTTTAAAATCAGTTCAATCACTTTTTAAATCCGATCTTAAAAGAGTCAAGTGCAATTATCTGCCGTTGATATAAGGGAACGAGCAATTTCCTAAATGAGAAGAGTAAATTTCTACGTAAATAAACATGCCTTGGACTTTGGTCGCATATTTGGACCAAACGAATATCCAATGGGCCTCTTTTCTATCCAAAATGTTTCCACCAATCAACAACGTAACTCAAGCATATTCATTGAAACATCACGCACGTGCGTGTTTTCACAATCACTGTTCTGTTCCGGTTTCAATCTTCACCTTGTTTCACTCAAATTCCTTAACAGAGAATGATTCCATAGCATCCAAGAATCTTTCAAACCAAACTCATCAAAATCAAATCTATATCTATCTATCACAACTCTTCAATCTTCCAATTCAATTCAACAATGGCGAAGAATCTCAATGAAGAGTTTTCTTCATCTTCACCTTCATTCACCGATTTTCCAGAAGATGTTCAGCTATGCATCCTCTCATTTCTGGGTCCCATGGAAATCGCTTCATTCGCATGCACCTCAAAGCAATTCGGAACACTCTGTTCCGATGATGCAAAGCTTTGGCTTTCCCTTTGTGATCGGAGATGGGGTTCCAAAACCCAAATCAAAAAATGGGGTGAAGGTAAAATTCTCTATAGAAATCTCTATACTGTTCTTCATGACTGGGATAATCTCATTGGTTTTTGGAGGAGAAGTGGTCCTGGTAGTGCTGTGATTGAATCACCTTCATTGGTTTTCTTTGAATGGGGTTCATCGTTTATTGCTGGTTCTAGGGTTTCACCAGCCCAATCAGAATCTGAAATTTGTGGGTATCAGGTGAAAAAGGTGCCTTTTTTGAAAATGGGTCTTTCTGAAGATGGACAAATTGTGAATCTTTTGGATCCTAATGGTCGAGCTGATTTGAATTTGGATATGAATTTCAATGATAATGGCAGTGAATTGATTCCTGTGAATGTTTGTTTTATGGGGAAGACTCATTTTGTATTGGAGGAGAATGTGTTTGGGAGGAGTTTAAGTTCGGGGAATAATGGTGGTGAGGATTGTGCTTTTGGTGGAGAGGATGGGATAGGGAGTGGGATTGATAGTAGTTCTCCGCCGGATCGGATGTTGGAGATTTATCAGCATCTGGCAAACCGGGTTAGTCCTGGAAGCGATAGATCAAGGAGGCAGAGGAGGAAGGAGAAAGAAAGGATGGCTAGGAGGAAATGGGAGCCTGAGCATTTTGTCAAGGTTGTGAATTGCTCGCCGACAGTGTCGCGGCCTTTGCAAGGCCTTTGGAAGGTGTTTCTTATCTGTTGCTTGTTATTTATGCTCAATTATGTTTTCAGTGTTGAAAATTATAACATAACTTGGTGCTTGGTATCTGTCATTTGATGATTGATATTTGATATGGTTATCTTGCTGAGCTGCTATTGCAATATGTTGTTTATTCATAGTATTCAAACTGCAAAATGTTAGTAAAAGAAAGACAAAAGAGCTAAAGAATTATGATCATTGATTTCCATTTTATGGTATCTTAATTATATCATGTTGGAGTTTTTGGTGATGCTGATGCACACCTAAGTCGAAGTCATGTTGATATAGATCAGCAACAATCTGTCCCCACACCCCCATTGGTTGCATTTTGAGCAAACCATTGGTATACTGCAAATTGCTATATTTTGTTTTGAATCTTGATGATTTTGAAGATGAATGATAGTGGAGCTCTAGCTCATTGAAACTGTCAATGATGCAGGGAATTTGTGCAGATTTGAGTTTAGCATTTTACCTTGTGGCTTATGATGACATTGGGGGGATTGCTTGTCGACGGCTTGGGGATCCTCCTGAACGATTTTCTACTTATGCCCCGGTTTTCTGGACATCCAATGCTACATTTCTGGAAGCTCCCTTTCCTCTAGAGGAAGAATCTCTGTATGGCAGCCGCGTTCATCTTCAACCGGCTCAACCACACAATGAAAATCATGAGCAGTTCCCTATGTCTGATGTTGAAGGGGTAAACCACATTCAGCAGTTCTATTTGTCAGACAATGAAGTGGTAAATCGAATTCTTCACATAAACTCAAGTTATGATTTAGTTATTCCTGACCTTGCTGGAGCAACAAATCCAAGGAGTGCTGAGGGAAGGATTTGGCAGTACCAGGATGGTACTTTTGGATTTGGTTTCGTTCGGGACAATTTTGTCATAGACATGAAAAATATTGTCCGTGATGGCTGCATCGTGGATGCAGTAAACCCTTCTACATTGATCGTGTAGCTGGATGTCACCTGTACATTGTGCACAATGTATTTTTAGCTGTGAAATTATGACAGTTTCCTTAGATGGTAGTTTGCTTCTTTAACTGTATCTTAGACAGTCAGTGTCAAGCAGGCGCTGTTTCATTTGTAAGATTATGCACATTGCCTTACCTGTGAGTCACCTTTTATTTGTGACTTCCTTTGGTTTGGAGTTTGGACTTCCTTTTATCATAATTTATGTAAGCAAAATAATGGGAATTGACATCTTGTCAGTACCTTCTTTTACATTTCATCCCTTGTAAATTGTAATGATTCAAATTTCAAACACAGTCCCTTTGTTGTAGAATTACCTTTATTGGCTTATACAAGTTATAATTTCTGTTATTACTTCGTCCCGTAAAAAAAAAGTTACTTGTGTTATTGCTTACAGGACTGGTGCAGTTACTAAAATTTTGATTGAATTGATGCAGACTGACATCAGTTTATAAACAGAGTTCTCAAATCCTAGGGTTTTTTCTTCTACTTGAGATGAATTATTAGTTGTTGAACACAAAAATCATAGCTTTTAAAGAAGTTTGTGTCATCATATGTCCTCGTATAAGTCATTTTCGTATAAGCAAATCCTAAGTTTTTTTTTTCACGTCTATTGTCCCTGACATTTTCTCCAAACTGCTTGATATGTGCGAGCATCACACACATGGAATTACTGTACTAATGACAAATTACAGGCCTATATCAAGATGGATGTGGTGTTAGGTAACGAGTTTTGTAAAACAAAAGGGTGATTACAGAAAGGAAAAGAAGTTCCTTTTCTCCATTGGCATTAGTTTCAACATAAGGCTACAACGGCGTGTTGTTTCAATATCCAATATTCTACTGAAAATGGAGGTAACAGGTTGCTCCTGATTAGTGCAGAGGTAGATTTCTTCAAAAACGAAACATGAAAGAGAAGTGTGATTTTTATTGGCCCAATTATTTATGGCTACTTTTCAACATAACATTTCTGAAAAATCACACATGTTTTTGGAAGTTTACTTCCATATGGCATGATTTGTGAGAAGTGTGACAGGCAGCAAAAAATGTGTTTTTTCTGAATCATGTTTGGGGTGAAAAAAATTCCATCCTTTATTTTTCCACTATGTCCTCAGTTTGTATGGTTATTATGTTTTCAGAAGGACTACATCTGCCACAATCCTATCAAAATTCTATTTCTGCTGTGATTGTTGGCATGGATTTACATGCTAGTTATGAACACGAGTCAAATACTCTTTCAACTCATCTATCATATGATTCCTTTTGTAGGCAACAGATCAACTTCTTGTTACTGTGTGAGGTGTGAGACTGCGAGTAAGTCTCACATTGGATAAAAATTGAGATCTTGACCAAATTTATAAGTAAGAGGACTCATACCTAATGTTTTAAGGTTTAGGGTTAATCTTAGGCTAATGACGAGATCTATTCTCATTTTAAGTTCCCCTCATCATCTAAGTGCTTGTTTGGTTTGATGGTGAGAAGGACAATCTCACGTTCCTAGGCACATTTTGACGTGATTTTTAAAAACTGGTAACTAGAGTTTGGAAAACGCACGTCATGAACGTGGACTTTGCTTTTTTCCCAAACACTTGCTAATACTTCTTATCACTCATCAGTTCGCCATACTTGTACTCGTCCGAGAATGTCAATTGCAAGTTTGCTAGTTAGTAGCTAGCCAGTTTAATAACTACTACAAATGAGAAAAATGCATTGGCTACTCTAGTAGTTATATTTATTTTTCAGTGTACAAAATAAAAAAGGAAATTGTTCATAGAGAAGTCTTCACTCCTATTGTATGATCAATTTCCTAAAATTTAGTTTTTATTTGTTAGAAGTTCTCCATCAATATGCTTCTATGATCATATTGATCGTTGAAACTAGTAATTGCAGGATGTCTAAAATTTTCTATTGCCATTAGGACTACAACTACAAGCAGAAATTGGTTCATGCTTTGTTTTCAATTTCTGATGGCTCTGGTAAAATGTAAGAAAGGACTAAAACTATCTTAGAACTGAACCTATTCTTATTTTCAACCTTTTCACCCACAACTACAAGTTGCTATGTTTATTGAGCTGAAAATAATTGATGGAAACTAGAAAGTGTAGCCATGAACACTATTAATATTTATGTTTTTATTCCAAAAGATGTATCAGAGTTAACGAACTCCAAACCGGAGTTACATTTGGTTTCCGTTAAAATCAAAATAAAACACAGAAAACAAAACAAACAACTTATAAGTTGAGTAATTATGTCTCATAGATCCGCACACTTGCAAACAAATATTGAATACCATAATGGCAAGCAAAAGCACGAGAGATTGCTGAAACATGCAGTTCATGAAATGGAACTTGAGATTGAAAAATTTATGAGACTAGAGACTCTCATCAAGTTTCAGCTGCAACTTCTTCGCCATTGATTTTCCCAGTATTTTTCTCATGGTCACCTTCTAGCTGGCTTAAATTTCCCTTTTGCTTGATCAGTTGAATATGGTGGTGTTTGCAGTAGAGTTTTCCCTCATGTGCTATGTAATTGGATGGACTAATAGTACACCCTCCATGGCAGCATTTGAAACAACTCTTATGGTAAGGAGTTCCATTCACCGTAACCTTTATAAATGCAAAATATTTGATTCCATTAGTAGAGCAATAAGTTTGATACTCAAAATCGGGGTTTAGATGTAGCTTTTGCCAGAATCACGGCCGCACAACGAGATTCTGCCAAACATATCACAAATTCAAACATAATTTTGTTTGGATTTGTTGTGAGTTTGGAAGAATCTTTGTGGTCGACCGTGATTCAAGCTACACCTTGGATTTTCAACGAAGTTACGGTATCACCATGATATTGTTTAACTAGCTGCAATTCCAAACTGCACCAATTACCTTCTCAGTTGGATACACTGTTTTCTGACAACCAGAACATTTGTCCCTTGTTCCACCAAACATACTTGAGGCTTTAGCTGCTGCAGGTTTCTGATTAAACAAGCTCAAAAAATCATATGGAATGCTGAAAACATGAATTTGCTACTGTGAATTGTAAACACCTAGATTTAGAATTCATTACCTCATTATCTATATTTCTTTCTGGTTTGACAATTTTTGGTGTCCCTGGTATGCAAAACAAAAGTACAATTGAGACACTGACAAGAAAAAAGTACTGTGACACATTTAATTAACAAATTCAATTATGCATCCTTTGTTACCTTCAAAGCTTTTTTCAAGGCTACCAGTTCTTTTGAACAGTTGGTCAAAGTGTGGTCTGCAGTAAAGAACTCCCTCAAAAGAATTGTAGTTGCTTAGCTGAATTGTATATACATTAATCTATCAGCAAACTTGTATATGAAAAATTATTTCAATGTAGTAACATACTTCAATAAGCCAAATGATGAAAGAGGGTCATTAACATGAAATCCTTGCATTTTTTAACTATAAATCTGAGATGAAAATGCTTGCTAGTTAAAGAAAATTGTTACTGCATATTTGGATTGACGGCGATTTTCATTGTGTGCTACCATAGTTTTTATATAAGCTACGCTTTGTTGCTTCAATAAAATTACGGTATTATTGTCATTTCGCTAAACTCGCAGTCAATTGAAACATGTACTAAAATTGATGATAATGATTCCAACAGATCCAATACTAGAAGGCTAAACTAGACTATATATATGTGACCAAAAAGAAATGTCTAGGAGGTTATGAGAGAGACATAGACCTTGAGGGTTCCTTTGCAGTGGTGACATCTGAAACAAGCTTTGTGGAAAATTCTATTATCAGCAGTTAACTTATCAACAAGATAAACTGTTTTGCTACAAGCCATACACTTCTGAGTTGTTCCTGCAAATGCCATTCTTTTCCTTATCTTCTTACCTCACCAACTCGCAACAAGACTATGAACAAAAAAGATTATGAAGAGGAGAGAAATAAAAATAAAGTGGAGGAGAAATGTGGTATAAAGAAAATTGTGGACACACTAAAGTAAAGTTTTGCCAACAATTATATTGTCAGTGACAATCATTTTGATCAAATTTTCAGCACCTAACTATACCTTTCTCTTTTATTTATTTTTTTAGTTTTTTTGTTGTGAATATAAATAAATAAATGCTTTAAAACTAAGGAAAAATAATAAGTGTAACTTGCACTTTGCAAGATTATGCTGTTAAAGTAAAGTACCTATGGTTTAGTCTGGTACAGTAATTCTGTGCTAGCAACTCTAATATATCATTGGCCCATCGCCTCGATTGCATGTTTGGATTCACTTTCAGAAGAATCAAAAGTGATTTTGAAGACTTAAAATTGATTTTGATATATTTCATTTTTCTCGACTAGAATGATTTTTGTTTACAACTTGAAGATATGATTTGCAACTTTTATCTTGAAATTTGATTTTAGTGGGACGTTACCATTTTATTTATAAAAATACTAAATTGTCAAAAATAAAAATGACTCAACCTTTTCTTTTTATACCAAGTAGGTCTCTAATCAAGTCCTAAATTAGTGCATAAAATGTTTACTAGTCTAATAAATTATAAATTTTATTAGAAAGCTACTTTGTTAATTATGGGGTCCCATAAGTTGAAAATCACAACTGCCAGCCAGCACCTTAGGAATTATGATTCAACATCCAGCTGGATCTAACTTTTTCAAACAAAGAATACATTCATTTCTTGAATTACAAGAATGGATGAAGTTGTCATGCATGTTACTGACAGACCAAACTAAAACATCTTTTTGTAAACTTAACAACCTTTTGGTAATTTTATAAGCATCTAGATAGATATATTGATCTTCAAAAGTTGTGCTGTTTTTTTCCTTCTTAATTTATATATTTTATATTGGTATTATAAGTATGACCAACTATGAGATGATTATACAAAGTTGAGAAGAAAATAAAGGTGACAATGTAATTAGGCAACAACATAAAATGATGAGTTGGGTGTGGTGTAACTTTTACGTGCAATGGTTGTTGTCTGATCTAGATTCTCTACCATCATTGAAGTCAGCATATCACAACATTAGGATGAAAAATGAACAATTTGTATAACTTTATCAAATTGAATGTAAAATATAACTAAAAAAAAAAGAGCCCATATAAACTTAATTATTCAATAGACAAAATCTATACTAAGAGATTCATGAACGTAAAAATTCATCATTGCCATCTTAGTCTTACCTATCTCAACCATTCAATTATGATGACAGCTTATATTATGTCCCACTACAACAAATATAATATGCAGCTATGTCTTGTTGGTAAATTAGACCTTTTAATATACATGTTTCATAGAAAAGTTTAACATCAATAGGGCATTTGGTCTAGTGGTATGATTCTCGCTTTGGGTGCGAGAGGTCCGGAGTTCGATTCTCCGAATGCCCCAAATTTATTTTTTTGCTTTCACGTTGAGGTGGTGTGGCATTTCAAACAATTTTTAAAATGTTATTATTGTGGCTGAAACAGTCTGGGTTTGATTATTAAATTTTGAAAAATTCAGGTAATGTTGAAAGATAAGTAACTTAAAGGAAATATAAAGGCATTGAAATTACCTTTGACTTGAAAAAAAATTCATTTTCTGTTAAAACATCAAAATGAACACTAGTGAACTCGGATTCTTGAAAATTAACAACTTTTGAATTAATTTCTTTAATTCAACTTTCTTTATCTTAATAACAACTACTATAATTAAACCGAAAGTTTAAGACAAAAACAAAATCTGAATTGCACAATCTACTTTCAACTACTCTAATTAATTGAGTAAACAAACAACTACTATAACTTATACATGTATTTTACTATAATTGTAACAAACTTTTTTTACTGACAAAAATAATAAGACACAGTAATTCATAAATCTAGTGTTTGTGTCTTCATGCTTTCCATAAATTGTTTATTTTGTCTGTTGTGAGACGATGCTTAAAATATCATCTGACATCTCAAACAACATCATGGAAAAAAATTGAAATTGTTTAAATCTAATCAATTTGATCAAAACTCCTCAAATAGTGATTTATCTTTCACACTCAGGATTCAGAAAAACCCTTTTTCAAGGAGAAGATAAAGACTAAGAATCTAAGAAGACAAGATAGATGAAGAAAAACATATAGCATATATAGACATTCAGGAAACTGAATGATAAAACTGAGCACTAAGCACTGTCTTGTTTTTCCTAATCAAGGTAACAAGGTAGCAAGACTAATGAACATAGAGATTAAAGTTTACCAAAAAAAAAATACATCATTTGCATCCTAAAACAAGAACTTCCATAACCCTAACTATTGTATGGAAGTTCCTTCTTTTCAGTTGTACTCTTTCATCAAAAGCCTCACCGGATGAGGTACCTGTCAAGAGTCATCATTGAAGATCATCATTTCCTTCTCGCAGATTAAAATTTGCACACCTATATAAAATAAGACCAATATTACGTTACAAACACTAAGTTATGTGCCTAAACCAATCAATGTGAAAATAGACATACAGTACTATTCTTAAGAAGTGGGCTCTTCGTTGAATTCTTCAGTCTTCACCATCAGATTCGGAGGAAGATATATTTATTATTTCAGGATAAGATGATGAAGAATGTGTACTTTCCACAATCTGTTGGGACAAGGAAAGAACTTCATTTTCTTCCCGCAATTTAAACTTTGCACACCTATATAAATAAATAAAAACAATATTAGGGAACAATAGTAACGTAATACTAGCTAAAACTACAATTTGCTGGGGAGGGAATTGTGTTGTGAGGCTATTGACTACTTAGCAACTAAATAAGATCCATAAGGCATAAAGGAAATTTATAAGATGTAATTAATAACAAAAATTGGGTCGACTGTCCACCTGAACTTATTTTCATTAACAGTCGAAGCCAACATATAATTCAAGGCAGTAGATATCAGAACTAAAGTTATAACAAATATAAACAACACCATAAATAGATTATTTGTGAAAGCAATTGATTGATGAAAATCACAACCTTAAGTGAGAAGATCTATAGATAACAATGCCTTCATTTCTTCAAATAGAATGGCAAAAATGAAAATCAAAGCATAGGCGGTACGGTAATGTATGAAACTCAGACATGTCTTATGAATCAAATTAATTACGATTGATTTTGAAGGGAGTATCAGATTCATTTGGGTAAATAAAAACTTTAGAAGGGAGTATCCTTACCTTGAGTGAATATTCAGCACCTCAATATTGTCTCCTTTCACAATATCCTTCAATGAGATTAGACTTGGAATATGTGGAATTACTTCAATCTCTTCTGAACGAGTCCCGTGAATTTGAAAAACTTTGGACACATATTTCTCAGGTTCATAGTAGATAAAACAATTGCGGGAATGATATAACAATATGGCGGCACCCTCTTCAAAGTGTTTTACCGGCCAACAACATAAACCATAAGGCCGCGAATTAGGATTGCTGAAAGGACTGGCTGAAGTATCAATGCTATAAACCTTAGTCCATGATTCCCCAATGCCATATTCATTCATAACCCACAATGTAACATCATGGAAAGAACATGCATCAGAAATGTAAAGAAATCCCTTTAATTCTCCCATGCCGATATGCTCGGCGTCATAAAAATGATTATGATTTTCAAACACATGTGGAGGAGAAGGGAATGATTGCAATCTCTCACTTTCAAAACTGAAACACAACAATGACCTTTTTCCAAGATCATATATGATCCAATGAAGTGTGTCATTCACACAAGTAGGACACTCAAGCCTCGAAATAGAAAGCTGAAGATCCACTTCAACATTTCTCCATGACAATGTTCCAAGAGTGTGTATCTCAAGGATCACACGCTCAAACTCCCAGTGAACGGCACGTTTAACATGCCTTACCCATATTTTTATCACCTTATATTCATTAGTTTTAGATTGGAAACCAAAACCAGAACATCCTAGCATAGTTACTCGACCTGTGTTCAACCTGACAGGAGTTGTAGTAGCTTTAGGAAGTCTTATGAACTCCCCAGTGACAGGGTTACAAATCACTAAAGGGATACTGTTAGACGGGTCACTTAAACAAAGAAAGCCATTGCACGAATTCACAACTTCAAACCTATCATGATCTGGATTGCAAGCAATATAAACCCTTTCTTTACCCCCCATTACTTTCTCATTGTTTTTCTCCAAAGCTAATCTCACAGCACGAAGAGGGCGTTTGGATTTATTCTCAATCTCGTCTCTTTTCTCCCTAATCGATTTAGCATCACGAAGAGGAAACTTAAATATAGGCTCAAGCTTCACATGATTGTTGCTTTCAATCTCAAACCTTTCAGGCTCACACTCAAGCAGGTACAAGGTTCGTGACACTCGGTTTCCATCACCACTTCGAATCATGAGACTAATAGGTGCTCGCTCAAAGTGCGATTTACCAAAATGTGGTTCTGAAATCATTGATTTCCAATTTTTGCATACACATCCACAAATTAAAAGAGATTTAATGGGAAGTTTAAGCAAAATGTGGGCAGTAAGGTGTGATGGAAGATTAGCAAAATAAGGGCAACATGCATTACTATTTACCCCTCCATCTTTCCCTTTTGCTTCATTGCCTCTTTGACTAGCCCTAATTGAACCCTTTTTTCTTTTCATGTCTACACACTATGTTGTAAAAAGGAAAATAACTAAATTAGAACACATAAAAAGAAACTAAGAAGTAAAAAACAAGAAAAATTTGAACTTTACTAGAAGAAATTTGGAAAGTAAGAAACCAAATAGCAAAGAAACATTACAGTTAACATAATGGTGATTATTGATGAAGAAAGAAGAATGATTGGTAAAAATGAAGTGAAAGTACCTTGAAGAATGATTATTGACCGCAAAGGTTGAAGATTGGTGAAAGCAAGTGAAAGGGTTAGGGTTAAGCACACAGCACAATATTGCTTGAATACAAATGGGCAAGCATGTAAAAAAACGTACTCCCTCCGTCCCATAATACATGAATAATATATTAGAAAAAATTATAAAAATTTGATATTTTAAAAATACTCATCGAGACGAATCTAACAAAATCTTATACGATATTATCTATCTTTGTATATTAGTAGAAAAATATGGTCAAAGTTGTTGAGGCAAAATCCCAAATTAATTTTAAAGATAATAAACTTTAATGATTAAGGATTAAATGGACTTTGATTAATTCTTTGGTATTTAACTTGTGCTCTTGAG
>Ga0315913_1000806_pt1 | contig 30783 bp, 12 predicted proteins | sample MpolsnodulesMG_FD_207736 | JGI IMG/M metagenome (GOLD analysis project Ga0315913, IMG submission 207736) | Medicago polymorpha root nodule microbial communities from Los Angeles, California, United States - small nodules | ecosystem: Host-associated > Plants > Roots > Nodule | place: USA...
AAGGAAGTTTAGTTACATTAATTAACATCATTTTTTTTTTAATTTTAGTGTACTCAAATATTTATGATTATTTGAGGTTGTGTCTATAAAATATTTTGCTCCGTTCTATACTTCACATTATTATAACACATTAACATGTCTACAGTAACACTACTTCAAAAAAAAATCTACGATAACACATTTATCAAAAGAAAGACATTCAATTTTACTTTGCAGTAAATTAGTCCTTTAACAAATACATCCTTTAAATCAGAAAATAATTATAATGTTATCGTTTTTTCATTTAACGTTTTAAATAGAGTTTGTGTTTACCATTCAACATTTGAGGTGATAAGTCTAAAAAGTGTTTATTCCTCTAAATATGATTAGTTAAACACATTTATTTCTTCTTATTTTCGAATATAAACTTAATTTTATTGATAAATATTTCATAAATAACATTATAAATCAAGTAATCTAACGACGTTTGTTTTAAATCAATATTGAATAATACAATTAAAAACAGTGTTGCGGATTGCATTCGGTCGCCAAAAAGTTTGAAGCTTAATTTTGTCAAGCAGTTGTTGTAACAATGACTCTTTTTTACGAAAAACCCGAACATTTCTTTCATTCTAGATTTCCAACACACAAGAGAGCCAAATGAGATTAAAAACTAAGCGGACACATTTAGAAAAGACGCCTAAAGTTTAAACTTGGTAAAATGATCTGCTACTTGCGCTGGTTGAACCATTATAAAGCCAACCCAATGCAAAATGTCATCCCATCCCATATTTTCCCAAAATATTCACAAGATAAGAATAAGTGATGAAGGTCTTCCATAAAACCGCACCCACCCACACAAGGTTGAGCGTCATATATGTTGAAGAATATGCCTCCTTGATAAGTTGTCCATTGTTGGTAACCGATTTCGAAACAGACGTCAAGCAAACAAGCTCACTTTGAGAGGGACCTCCTTGTTCCAAATTGATTTTGGATGATCCGCCTCCCCGACATTGAGTGTCAAAGTCAAGTAATAATAGGCACTTGTAACATTGTAAGATTGGGAAGCATGTAAATATCAAAGCCCCATGTCAGAAATACTAGACTGCAGAATAATATTAGTTAGCAAATCACTGCACTCACGCGCCTCCCACACTAATAACCTACGCCTCCATCGCCAAGCTTCACCCTCTTTCCCCATCCAAGAGCATACATTTTAGCCACCGTTATCATTTTATTAATGGATAAATCAAAACGGCGACTAAAAGTATTTTTCAACTTCACACCGCCAAAAAAGAGTATTATTACCATCGCCTACATCTCTACCAATATTGTCATCAATCCGTCTACCCACTCCAATACCACATATCTACCAATCATAGTTTTGAGTGCAATAAATTTGAATTTTGAACCCAACAATATAAAACTAAACGTCCACATAATCACATTTTAATTAATCAAGTCTAGTGAAAAGAGGGTAATTGTGAAATAATTTATGGCCTAAAAAATCAATATGTAGCAAAAGAAAAAAAGAAAAAAACTTAAAAAGTAGCTCATACATAATAAACGTCTAACTATATCTAAATGTTATTTGGCCAAAGACAAAGAAATAGTATTAAAAAGAAATAAAGAAATGTATTTCATTCCCAAATTTGCCACAAGAAAATATTGACCTTACCTAACTTTTATGTATTTTGCTTACTTCATTATAACTCGTTCGTCACAGCTGACGCCATTATGGACTGGGAATATTTATCATTTGTCCAATGCAGAGGAGATGAGTGGTGAATAAAGGAGATGCAAGTTCGTCCCGTGAGCAAGTTCGTCCCGTGAGCTTAACTCAGTTGGTAGGGACGTTGCATAATTTATGTAAGGGACGGGGTTCCAATCCCGGATACCCCACTTCTCCACATTTAATTGTGTGAGCTCCAGCCACTAAGTTACTAGACAAAAAAAAATAAAAAAGGAGATGCAAGTTCAAAACTGTATCAATTTTTATTTTACCCCGTTTTCTACCACTAAATTGTGCTTGCTGATTAGATTAGACACGTATTCTCGTTGTAGAATACAAACCATTTGTTGATAGATAGATTATATAGCGATAGTGAGATATGGTGTCCTAATTAGACGTATATATTATATTAAGGTTTTTTTTATTTTTGAGGGAATATTATATTAAGGTTATGTTTGGTTGCACGTTCCTAAAAAAAATGTTTGGTTGCACGTTAGACATTCATATACGCACCTTTGACCGAAAAAACATGATCAAACCATAAATAAGGCAAATACTATGGTACACCCATAAATTTGAGTGTATTGGTACATCAAACCATTAAATTAATAGTTAAATGTATTATTTTTTGAAGAGAAAAATTGTTTTCTATCACCTATAATTATAATAATTAAATCTTATTTACCAAAAACGTCAACGAAATAAAATTTAATTTTTCTGAAGTTTTAGTATTCATAATAGATAATTTTGATTATTTTTTACAATAAAATGTAAAAAAAATTAGTATGATTTTTATAAACAATGAAATGATGTTTTTTCTTATGAAATAATATTTTCTAAAATATAAATATCAACAAATAGCTCTTTATTTCATAAAAATTGTAGTAATTTTATAGATATTTGAAGTAAGAGCACCGGTACACCTTAATTTGCGGGTGTAGCGTAGAAGTTCACTAAAAATAAACTATGTTTGGTTTTCACTGACAAGTCAATTTTAGATCCTAAACTCGAGTTTGCCACGGAGCTAGAAAAAATAAATTGGGTGAACAAACAAAATATACTATAATATATGTTTTGAATCGGCTAAGAGCCAATAAATCAAGGTCCAACCACGGCAAAGGCACGTGCCAAGTTCCGTGGGGATAACTGCACAGGAGCGCACCTTGAGCCTATCTGCACCGTCCGTACCATCTCCAACCGCAATTTACGAAAATGGTTTGACCATCTATGTGCCTATATAAGGGTGAGTGAGCGTCACCATCAAGGTACAATTCACTTACCACAATTTCGCATATAACCACCTCATATATATACTGATTTGAACATCGAGTGTTAACGTGCTTGCAGGCACAATCGTTCTATGTCGTGAAGACCACCGCAAAGGACCAACCTCCGCCACAACGTAGCACTGCAACAACCACATCCTTTTCTTGATCTTTACCGAACAGATTAATGTATCAATGCAAATTTACATTGTAATTAACATTAAACATGCAGGGGTGGATAGCTCAGTTGGTTTGAGTTAAGAGTTAAGGAGTTCTAAGTACAAGGCAAGTCTTACAAGGACAAAAAACTAACATATTAATATTTGCTATTAAAAAATACATTAAGCATAAAGTTTTTTTTTAAGGGAAGCAATAAAGCATTAAGTTCATCATCAAACAATTAAACTACAAACCTTAAAATTAAAAATAATTCTCTATGAGTTTTGAATGACCGAAAATCATCAATAAATTAGGTCATGGTCCCCTCAGGAGGTAATTAGGTCATGGTCCTCTCAATTAATCTAATTTAAATGTTTATTTTTTATGCAAAAAAATGTATATTTTTTTACTATGTTACTAGATTAATTAACAACTGATATCAATAGTTTTATACTTCATATTATTTTCAATTATCTCCAATTTCATAAAATATATAACAATATGGTCTTCATAATAAATTTTAAATAGAATTAATCACAATGATATATCTCTTTTTTTATTATTAACCATTCGATTCTGATGGTAAAGGGGTCATAGTAATTTGGTGTCCGATCAGGAGGTAAGTAAAATGTAGACAAGATTTATTCGTTCAAGAATCAAATCACCCAAGTTCTCCTAAACAATTTGTCATTTGGTAGGGCTCGTTAACCACTTGAACTAATTTGTTTGGTTAGTCGATTGTCGTTTTGTGTGTCCATTGAAATATACTTTCCATTTCCAAATTCTCATTTTGAAATAAATTTCAAAGTTACATACAAAATATATGGTTAAATATGTTTCTAGTTCTTATAAAGTCACAATTTTTTTAGTTTAGTCCCTATTAAATTTTAAGTGTAGGTTTAATCCTCTATAATATTCCACTTTCCCTATTTTGTACTTTTTCATAAATGAAATATTTTTAGTCCTTAAAATAGTCCATATAATTGCAAATAAGGACCAAAACTTGACAATTTTTTTGAGGGATTAAACTTGAAAATGTATGATTTTATAAGAACTAAAAGTCTAAAACCATATTTAACCCTAGAACATTTGTGCTACTATTTTTTTTAAGAGTGATTTTGTTTTCTCTCAATTTTTTGAACTAATAAGTCAACAACATTCGTTTACGTGTATTTTGCTAGTACAAACAAATTACAATGGTACAAGCATCACCATAAAACTAATCAACTCCCTGTCTCTAAATAGACTCCCCAAAAATAACAAAGCAACGAAAACATAATGTTCAAAAAAAAAAAAAAACTTGTTCAAAAAAAAGAAAAAAAAAACATGAAATGAAATCTGACATAACTCATTCCAATTAATAAAGCAAAGTGCAGCACATGTGTATACTGCACCTACTGCTACCAGACCCATAATGATAAATAAGTTATCCCCTTTATAATATCCTCATCTCATCCACTACAAATATTAGGTGCTTTTTATTATATTTTTTCAAAAAAATTAGGTCAATATTAACATGTGATATAATAGCATATATTAAGTAACTCGATTTATATCATATATCTCTTAGCCGTCCCTAGTTTTCTAGTGAGAGAAACTCCAACTTCTCTTTAAAATTTCTTTCTCCTTCGTTCATTGAGGAGGGGTGGTTTTAGGTCATTTTTTGACCTAGAATCACCCCTCTACATCTTTTTCCCCTTTTCTTTCAATCTAAATAAGTGGTATTCACATCTATCAAGTTTTTCCTTTTGTGTATTTTGTGATTTCGTCGTCTAAGTGCAGCGTTGTGTTGTTCGTCGTCTTGTGCGTCGTTTGATTTCGCGTCTTGTTGCATTGTTTTTTTAGTTCCTATTGAAAGATCTACATTAGTCAATTACAAATTCAACCAATGATTTGGACGTCAGCGTTGCAGATCCGGAAACATGAGTATTTCGGTAACTTAGGTTTTATCATATTATTTGTAGGCATTTTGTCGTTATATGCTATTATAACTTGGGTGATGTGAGTTTGTTCACATATTCACCCTTTACGTTTTTAGCGATGTTTGTATCTGATGTATTCTATCGATTTGAATGAATGAATATCGTTTTGTTTTTGTCCAAAAAAAAAGTAACTCGATCTATAAATGAGAAACGCTAAAAACACTCCTGTTTTAAGTAACTCAATGTATAAATGAGGTGCCATTAAAATACTCTTTTTTTAACATGCTTATTAATATGAGAAATGATACGTTGACGCCCATAATTCTATCCATCTCTTGTACCACTGTCAACGTGGCATTAATTTTTTGTCTCATCTTAACCAAAACAAAATAAAAACAAAAAATAACACTATCACTTTCTCTCTCTATCTCTCCGTTACACCCTCGACCTTCTCTGTTTCTCTCCGACCCCACTTCGTCGTTCATGTTTCTGTCCATCCTCACCCGCCGCACCCTCCATCTCGTATCCTCACATGCCCATCTCTCCTCCGTCTTCTCTGGTTCTCTCCGACACCACTCCGTCGCTCCCTCATCGACTTCAACAATGTGATATGGCCGCCGATGTCTCACCCAATATGATATGACCTCCAGAATGAAACAGAGAAGGAGTAGAAGATCTAGCACGGGAGGACGGGAGATTCACCGATGGGTTGTCGCCGAAAACAGAAGAGGCAAAGGAGGATGTCATCATCGAAAATGGAAGAGACAGAGGACGACGTGATCTCCGGTAATGGAAGAGGCAAAAAATGGCGAGGAACGTGACGAAGATTGTGATGGTGGTGAATAGTGAGGTGTTGTGATTGTGAGCATGCAGAGGAGAGAAGGGGAAGATGGCATTTTTACAAAACTACCCTCCATTTAATGTTGAGATATCAAAAGTGCCTTGCCACATGAGGATGTACAAGAGTGGGTTGAGAGCAAGGGTTGTCAACCTATCAACACTCTATTAATATTTACCTTTTATTGAAGGAAGTTTATGTATGTCATACGCTTTGAAAATAAGTTCCACACAAAGTGATGATACCTACATTTAAATTGCACAAATTAAGAGAGTGAATGTTAAAGAGAATATTAAAAAGAAAGCGTTTATAACATAAAAGAGTTGACTTTTCATATATTTTGAAAATAATGTTGGTTGTCTTTGTAATTATGGTTATAATTTATTTTTTAATTTTATATTATTTCTTAATCCAGCAAAACATAAAAGAGTAGTTTGCTTTGCATGTGAATGTTGGATAGTGTAGGAATGACATGTACAAAAACAAAGCATCCGAAAGTTCTTACACCGTGTTGTTGGTTTAGGCATAAAAGAAAAAGAAAAAAGATAGGTAGACACTCTTTCTTCTAAACCTTTCATGTACACACTATATGTTAAGGGTATTTTAGTAATTTCACATCACATCATCACCCCCTCTCATCTCTTCTTTCAATGTTTTTGCCACATGTCACGATTGTGTGAGTGTAGGGCATATGGCACCTATGGTTGTCCATGTATAATGGCTCAAAGAAAAAACACTAAAAACACAAGCAAAGTGTGAACTCTTAGAACACAACTTAGCAATACCATAAAGATTAATAAATGGAAGATAATGGCAATCAATTGGCATCCATGTCAAAATCGGATCAGAGTTCCTTGTAATGATAAATTGACAGCATTCAGTACATCCTCGGTCGTTGAATAACAAACCCTAGATGTTCCGAATGTGTGCGAACAACTTTGTAACCTGATTTGCAACTACTTTGTAACCTTAAAGAATCTGATTTCTTCAAAATCACGTTGAACACACAACACATCCCACAATTTATCTTCTACTCATCTCACGAGTTCCTCGCCTAATTTTTAAGTATTTTTTTCCTTTAACTATTATGTTATGGGAAATGCTTTATATTATTCGTCACAACCACGCCATCATGGATTGTGAATATATATCATTTGACCCCCGCAGATTAGGGCTAGAGTATTGATTTTGAATTTCTATTGTGCTTACTTTATCAAAACGCATTCCCGTTGGAGAATAGTACAACATTTTTTATTTTATTTTTTGTAGATAGTGATGGTGGGACTGGGATATTGGAGAATACAGCATATATATAGTTTACTAATACGTAGTGTATACGTTGTCTTTGTTCCCACGTGAAGGATGTGATGTATTTTAATTTGTTTGTTGAGATATAAATAATAAATTAAATCATGTCCAATTATTTTTAGCAACTTTTGTTTATTCTTAAAAATTGCGTAAAATATTATTCTCCAAAATGGAAGTTCTAAGCAGCTATCCAGAGATACAAATCACACTCAGAATTTAAGCTATGATTCACAATGACTGGGACAGACCAATGAAGTAGCTTTGTTGAAATTACAAGAACATCACGATAAATACTATGATTTTGGCAAATTTGTTGTGATATCAAACATATGTACAAGACGATGAGTATGTTTTGACGTTGGATCTTTTGAAACATATTTGTGCAACAGTTATTTTAATTGATCGTTGTGGCTACGCTTCTCAATTGTTACTGGGAAGCCACCTTTCATCAATGAGGTAAGGTGTGCAATGTACTCCGGCTCAACCCCTTTATCCATCGCAGGAACCACCCTAAACTGCCTCATGATCCCTGCAACCACCCTCTTCATCTGCAAGAACGCCATTTCCTTTCCTAGACACACCCTCGGCCCAGCTTGAAAAACCGCATAACTATAAGGATCTGTCCCAATAAAACTCCACTTCCCATCCTCATCCCGACTCAACCACCTCTCAGGTCGAAACTCAGCCCAATCAAGCCCCCATATTTTCTCCGACCTTCCCATAGCATATATATGATACGCCACTCTCCACCCTTTCTTCACAAAAGTTCCATCTGGCAACACATCATCGTACGCTGCTTCTTTAGTATCCACCGGAACTGGAGGGTACAATCTCATACTCTCGCATAACGCCGCATGAGTGTAAACCATATCCTTCACCTCATTGTAATTAACAGTTTCCGATTTTCCCATAACTTCCTTAAGAATCTCATTCTCGAGATGACTATGCTTAGAGAGTAACCAAAAGAACCACGTGAGTGCAGCTGAAGTTGTATCCCTCCCAGCAAGAATAAAGCTTATTACAATATCAACTACAAAAGATTCATCTGAATGTCCGGAACATAAAAACCGCGACAAAAGATCAACTGATTCCAAAGTTGTTTTTTCTTTAAGCTCCTTTTTCTTTTCCCTAACGATTGTTGTAGCGAGTCCTCTTACTTCAGCGATGGCTTCTTTCAACCGTCGCTCCGTCCCTATGTTTAATATTTTCTTCACTTTCCATATCAATGGAATCGCAGCGTTGAATCTCACACTGCTAATTAGTGAGCCGTCGTCAAAGGCTTTTGCAAACATGGTTTCGGGAAGAGAAGGATGTAAGTACTCTGGATCGAATCCAAACGCGATTCTGCAGATATTATCGAACGTAAAACGTTGGAGGATATCTTGAAAATCAAGAAGAACCGTTTGGTTTTTGGAAGCTTCGGAGAGAATAGGAAGCAGTCGATCGTTGAGTTCAACCTCGACGACAGTTTCGACAAACTTACGTAGAGACTTAGTGTTGAATTCATGGCTGGAAATTTGTCGTTGAAACTTCCAAGTTTCACCGTCGGCGCTGAAGATACCGTCGCCGAGAAAATCACCGACGGAACGTTTAAGCGTGAGACCTTTGCGGTAGCAAGGGAAGTTGGTTTTGAGAATATGTTGCACTACGGCGGGATTTGCTGTGAAGACTTGGCGGGAACCGAAGGGGCGGTGGAGGATGAAGGTGGAGGAAGGGATGGTTTGGAGGATGTCGGAAATCCAGTGGACACGGCGGTGGAAGTTGGCGTAAATGGTAAAGACAGAACCAATGATAGGGTAAGAGTTGGGGATGGCGGTGGTTGTAGTGGTGGAAGAGGGTGTTTTTGAGAATTTGGATTGATTTTTTGTGGCTAAGTATAAGAACCAAACGAGTGTTGCAGAGAAAAGTAAGAAAGAAAACAAGGTTTCGAGTTCCATTATTTGGACTTGAATACTGAGAGCCAATATTTGAGGTTACTTACCTAATATGGTTTTGCTCCACAGGACCACAGTTGCATTATATAGCAACTCATGGAGGCATACTATTATGTTGATATAGTCATATGCATAAATAAATTGATTTTTCTTCAAAGAATTAACTTCTTTCTTATTATTCCTATAGCAAGTGTGTTCAAATATTTATTCTTTATAGTTGTGTTCATAGAAGAGTTTCTCTTTTAAAATGCCTTCAATCCAAGTGTCAAGTGTTATGTTTGTGTGTAATGTGTTGTGTGTATGATATTATTATTATTAGTAGTATTATTATTTATATTGATAGTTTTATAATAATTCTACCAAAAAGAATGTTTATAAAGTATACTTTAAACTGTGGTTTACTAATTTAGAAAACTTAAAATATTGGATAATGTTTTATGGACACCCTTTTTTCCATAAACACAATGTACCACCCCCATGTGAGAGTGTGTGAGAGACAAAAAAGGTGATTTTTTTTGGGGAATTGATAAGTATCGCGAGAGATTATCTCACGATAAATTCAAACTTTCGAACTTTCAAATTTTTATCTTGAATGTGAATATTGCTGTCATATTGATCTTTGAATGTATCAAAATTGCAAATACATTCATAAATATTTCTATTATTAGATATTTTAATCGTCGAATTAGTTTTTAGATTGTCATTTTTATTCTAGAATATGTTTTGTCATTGTCCAATTTAATCTATACAATTACTAAAAAAAATATGCACCGAGGATGTGTTAGCAATTTCGATACACTTAGTGAGTATGATAAAAGTGTCTCACACATTCATAGACCAAAGATAAATTAGAAGGGCAGAAGTGAAACAATCTTTGAGATAAAGGTGCAAACTTAAATTTTCAGGGGATTCAAAATTGAAATTGGATAGATTAGTAGGTGTAATTTTAAGAACCCAGGGGGTTCAGCTGCATCCCATGGGGTCTATGTAGCTCCGCCAATGTTCACAACCTTGTATTTTTTTAATATTATTCTTAAATTTCAATAATAGTTTCCCTTGTTTTCCGGACCGGATGAAATTTAATTGGCTAAAAGGCCTGTTGGGATCAGCTCGGGATAAATCATGTATAGATGAATAGCATTACTCTTTTTTTGTGTGGATGTACAAGTGGTACATACCATCTAAGGTTATGTATCACTACTCTAAAATATTAGTGGTGCAATATACGAGATTGGATTGAGCTAAACAAGTGAAAAAATCTTTCCCAAATAAATATTATTTGAACACACTCATATAAAAAAACAAGTTCGATTAAAATAAAAATAAAAAGATGAATCAAAGTTGTGCCCAACACACCAATACGATTATCATGGTAAAGAAAACATATGGAAAGAAAAAAAAAATAGTGGTATGAGTTAGAAAGTTCAATACCGACTTGTTAACTTACAAAAATAGTTTGTTTTTTTTAGGATTACAAAAATAGTTTGTTATTTTTTGTTCTCTAACAATATATTTCTCTAAGAATTTTTAATTGATTTTCAATTAACTTAAAATTGTTCTTGATGTTTAAAGCATACTTTAGGCTTATGAAAATTTTTAAAAGAAAAAGAAATGTCTTATGCATGATTCTTTGATAAATATTGTATACTCTCATTTGATTATTTTAGTTTGTTATTGATTTTATTTCATGGATGTTAAAAGTTAACCCTTATACCAATATATTAAGTATGAAATATGATGCTCAGATGTGATGTCGAATTTGACGCGCATGGGGATAAATTCATGGAACGATAGGAGAATAACATATTACTCTTAGTAGTTTAATCGTAACAAATTGAACTAGTGTTTTTATTTTGTAGATTAAAGTATGGGACAAGGGTCCCAGCTATCTCTTGTGAATCTTAGTGCTATCTCTTGTGAATCTTAGTTTTTGATATTTAAGTTTGCATTGATATTCTTTAAAGAGAATGCTAGTGTCACATGTTTATACAAACGACATCGAACACACGCCTATCTATCAAGCCATCTATCCAACTTTTAAATTTATTTACTTGCTAACCCATTCAAACGGTTGAAGATTTACCATTCATTCGTTTATAATTGTTTATTTTTACTTGTTGGAAAATCTGAATAGACACCATTAATCACCCTCACCTCTTCATTCGTCACGTGTCACAAAACAAATGGTTGTTTTATGCAATTCGACGGTTGTGATGGCGATGTGTGTTTTGTGAAGGAGATAGTGATTGCAAAATCGAGCTTGAGTAGCTGCTGATTATGTTTTAATTAAAAAAAGTGATGAAGATGGTGGTTGGTTGGTTGGTTGGAGAAGAAGACCATTAAGATTGCTATTGTTTCTTCATAATCAATGGTTGATAAAAGACAATAAAGTGAAACAAAGAATTAGAAAAACATAAGAAAAAGCCCAAACACACACACAAATGTTTCTTTACTACAAATTAAAAATGGGTTACTTAATCTTTGATCATAATAAAATCAGTTTAAAAGTTCTTTCTATCTCTATTTCTTTTTCTCATCAATAGTCCTAACCCAATCCGATGGAATGTTATTTAAATGATTTTTGGAAGATTCGTGTGTTATAATATTTCCCAATGCAAATATTTAACTGTTGTTTTCCATGATTATGCCGAGCTTAAGGATGAAGACATTTGCTGCTGTGACAGTACATATGCATCTATGAAGCATGGATACGGACACGGACACCGGACACGACATGGATACTGTCACGCCGACATAACTAATAATTTGAAAAATCAAATAATTCAGTGTAATTACAAGTGTCGGTGTCGGACACGACACCAGGACACGCCTAATCCGAGGAGTGTCCGTGCTTCAAATATATGCATTGAGGAAAATGGTGAGTGGAAGAGACAAAGTTAATTAGAAAATTTAGATTTTTAAAAAATAAATAAAATACTTAATTGATCTTTTTATCTCCTAACTAATTTCTTGTTTTCATTTTGATCTCATATCTTGTAAAATTAATATTTTGGTCCGTTATGTTTGTCTCTGTTATGGTGGATTAACTTTAATAGTGGTTTATCATAAATTCTATTAATTATTTTAATTTAAACCGTTTGATTTTTATAAAAAAAAATGCTACTTTTGGATTATGAAGGTCTACTTTATCTTACAGTGATCCAACAACAACTAGTTATATTTCCCTTTCTTCATCTTCTTCCTTCCTCTTCTTCATAATATTCAACATCACCTTCATCACTCACTCATGAACAGCCCAGATTTTTTTCTTCTTCTCCTTTCCAAAAACAATAAACAAACATCATCCCTACCACAATTCATCTCATAAAATTATATATTAAAAATTCATTATATTTCTCAAGACTGATAAAATTATATATTAAAAATTCATTATATTTCTCAAGTCTGATAAGAATGTGATTATTTTTCAAGGATGATCTTTTAAGTGAATATCTTACTGAAATAAGAAACAAAATAGATGTTGAATATCTTTATATTTCGAGACTTACTTTAGATAAAATAAGTGTAGTGCAAAAGCTACACGTCTTTTCCTCTAGATTGTACTGCACTTGTATTAGTGCAATTGAAGTACATGTATTATTGTGAACCAAAATTTTACACATCATATTAAATTTGTAGATGGCAAGATCAGTTTGGTCATCCTAAATCTATTAAGAGGCAAAGAGAAAAACATATAATTTTTCTTGTGGATATGTATAGGAAGAGCCAGAAGTTTCTTCAAATCTAATAACTTTGTGCATTAATAATTCCTGAAAAAAGTTGATAATTTGAGAAATGAGTTTATCACATTTGGGGATTTTTTTAATCAATACACCTATAATGATCTTGTTGACCAATTAGATATTTCATAACTAATTTATGCACCAACTATGGTCACATGTATGTTTATTATCAACTCACAATAGAATTTGTGAAATTATTTGACTCATATTTTTAATTTGATAATTTTTGAATGTGTTTGAGAATTGATATTGAACATTAGCATATGTTCATATATAAAAATGAGATCTAAGATCCATACATTAGACGTCTAATGTTAATTATAAGATCAATACTTATACAATGGCTCATTTCTATGATAGATAGGAGCAAAAAATTCACTTTTAGCTTTATCAAAGATAGAATTTGGAAGAAGATCAATTCATGGGTAGTAAAAGTCTCTCAAAAAAATCATGGTGAATACTCCGTTGGTAGTACATACCGTTTTTGTGTTCAACAATTACTTGATACATCTCACTTCAAGGTACAAGGCTCCTGAAATTTAATTTGGAAGCTCAAAATTTTCCCAAAGGTAAAAAAACTTTATGTGGTGAATATATTTGTAGTAATTGCTTACCAACTTGTGTACGCCTAAAAGATAAAGGAGTCACATGTTCTATGAAATGTACATTGTGTACGGTTGGCAGTGATAGTGAGGATACACTTCATTTATTTTTTCAATGTCCAAATAGCTTAAATGTTTAGAGTATGTCGCCCTTCTTTTCTTCTATTTCTGTTTTGTTGCATCGAGATATGGATAGCAAGAATATTATCTTCAAAGCATTACAGGATTTATCTAAGGAAGATGCAGCTTTATTTTGCTGTGTGTTGTGGAGTATTTGGAAACAAAGAAACAACAGAGTGTGGAACGAGGTAATTGATGTTCAAGTTTATGTTCTTGAGAGAACAAAAGCTAAGCTTCATGATTAACAAGATGCACATAAAAATTGTAATACATTTCGTGCACAACCGCGACAAGAATGAAATGTGAACTGGATTAAACCAGTTGTAGGAAGATTTAAGTGTAATATTGATGTTTCTTTCTCCCAGCTTTATATAGAGTGGGAATATACGAGTTTGTATAAGGGATGATACATGCACTTTTGCTTTGGCAAAAATTAAATGATTTACTCCTATCGATTTTGTGCTGGATGCCATAAAAGTGGTGGATAATTTTTCATCTGCACATCAAGATGTTACAGAGTTTAGGATGATCATAATTGTAAAACCATCTTTGAACAATATTATGCCAACTCCAGTGTTGAGTTTGTGAGGAGACAAACAAATGAGGCAGCCCATAGATTAGCAAAAGCGACCACTTCCTGAGCTAGTTTCCAGATTTTGATAGAAATACCAGATTGTATTGAACATATTTTAAGTAATGAAAGGCTATAAACTTCTTTCATTCAATATATATATTTGTAATTTACCTATCTTTTTAAGGGTTTTTATCTAATTTATTAGTGGTTATGGGTTCCGCAGACACATGTTTTTTTTTAGTTCACTGTGCACACATGTATCATCAAATTTATACTTGTATCCATAAAGTAACGAATAATTAAATACTCGTTTATTATATCTTAAGATACCTGTTAAACTATATGTCTCGTACCCGTGACAGATTTTATTTGTTGATACCCGTCAACATGGTTTTTTTTGCCATCCCTACATGTGGCTACTACTAAACTTAATCGAGCCACTGATAATCACTACCTTTTCATCTGCCTACACCAACATATACATCTTTAAATATATTGAATACTCTCGTACTTTAGAGTTTGATCGAATATGCGGTAAACATTCATTTAATGTCATGTAATTTTTAATATTTTGTCAAAAAAAATGTAATTTTTAATATTAATTTTTTAAAATAAATTCAAATTTTAAACAATTTTTTTCTACATAATTCATTCAGTATCCAATTAAATTTCAATCTACTTAAAAATTTACCTTCAATTTTTTTCATTAATTATTACAAGTATATGTCACTATACCACTATCGTATCATTGCAGCTATTATAAACTCAACAACACTGAACCGTCGTTTTTCTGTGGTGTACGTAACACTGAAACAACGTTGTTGCTACGCCTATCGTTCTAATCTCAGTATTGTCAATGTTACCATAACCATTACGACAACAAATAACGTATCTATCAAAGAAGAGGAAAAATAAGAATAGAAAATTAGAAATTAAGGAAGTCCTCAAGTTGCTATGCAGTTAACGACAATTTCTTATAGCACCAACTTTTCAAGACATAATCGTGTGGAGATTAACTGATCCCATTTGAATGGCCCAACTCAAAAATTCTAAAAGATTTGAAATAATTTTAGATTTTGAAATTTTTTCTAGAAGATTCTTGTCTCAGTTAAAATCTTAATATTTTTGCTATGAATAGTAGAGGTTCACGTCTTCCAAATATATGGTGCTTATGATGTTAATCGTAATTCAGTTATCCTTGTAGTTTTGGATCATTCTTTGAATTTATGTAGGTACCTCTATTTTCAAAGGTGAGCCTAAATCCATTTACTTTTAATCTATTGCTGATAGAATCATAAGTAAGCTTGTAGTTTGGAAAGTCTCCGATGAAAATTTGTCATGTCATATTTTTAGAGTATTTTAAATTAAGTTTTTAATCTAATTATATTAATTTTGTATTTAATTTAGAGTCATTTTAAATAAATTGTCGTTGTTGATTTATTAAATCAAGTAATATATATTATTACTATTATTGGTAAATTAGTACCTCATGAAAGAGAGTAAAGAAGTAGACATTTCATACCGTTATTGGTGTATAGAAAATACACAATTTGAAAGGTGTGAAAAGAAGAAAAATTAAGAAAACAAATGGACTTTTGAACCAAAAAAGGTGTTGAGCTGAGAAAGAAAGAAAGAAAGAAACATTTGTTTTAGAAAATTACTTTTCTCCATTCAATTACGAAAGTACATCTGCGTCACGTTTGATACTTTCAGCGTGAGTTAACTCACGCAAGTTGTAAATCCAGTGTGACTTAACCCACATTGCGTGATGTTATAGAATAGCAACAGACAAAAACATATCCGTTTTGTTTTAAACTGATTTTTTTTGCGAATTTTCTCCCATTTTATGCGATTTTCACCAAACTCAATCAAATTAACATCAAATTCTACTTCCGTAAGTGTTCTCTAACCTTTTACATTGAAGTTTTTTTGGCTTAAATGTTAGATTTTTTTGGATGAAATTGTGAAATTTTAGGTTTTAGAGTTGATTTACACGTTTGATTTTTTTTATCATTAATGACGAATTAAGTTATAAATTGTTGTTTAGATGTTTATTAGAGTAGATTTGATTGAAATGTGGTAGATTAGAGTTAGGAATTGTTAGAAATTGTGTTGAACTCTAGGTGTTCGATAAAATGTCTCCATGAAAATTTATTTGTTTTTTAGATTGTTAATGATGAAATTAGTTAGAAATTGGTTTGTTAATGTTGATTATAGTGAGTTTAAATGCAATGTGGTAGTTTACAGATTGAAATGACACTGCCGAAATTTAATTGTTATTGTTGAATAGTTAGAAATGACACAATGTCCCATTGCCCCTATGAAAAAATTAATTCATTTAATCTGACGCGCGTGATTTACATATTTATTTAAATTTAATTTTATGAATTTAAATTTATGTTAGAATATTTAATGTTTATTTTAATTTTTTTAACGGTGTTGTTGTTTGTTTTTTTTTTTTTGTTTTTTTTTTGTATTTAAGTTTCAAAAGCGGGGGTACATCAAATGGTTCTACCGTGTATCCCATCCTATTATGAGCGATCTTGTTGAGTACACAATTAATGTTCCTCGTTGCGAGGAGGTTATTGTTGAGCAGTAGTGGATCAGACAGGTTCTCGACCCACTCCAGATCATCGAGAACATCAGACGCAGAGTGAATAGTGCTACGGGGACTTAGCTATACATGAATCAAATAGCTCAAAATAAATTCATCTAAAAGACCCACTCAGAGGAAATTAGCTATACATGATTAAAGAAGAAATAAATAACACAATAAAGAACCTAATTAATTAAGCTAAAGATAAAAAATTGTTAGGTTATGATTTAGAATTCAACGGTTATAAAAACTTCAATGATTACGAACTCACCTAAGAGATCAGGGAGTTGTAACATGAGAAGAGGGTTTAGAGTCAAGAGATTGATCTGAATCATTTTTTAATTTACCGTAACATTAGGCGAACAGTTGTAGAAATTAGACGCAATTACCAATTAACAATAAATAAAGGATTCCAAAGACCTAATCGCTTTAATCTCTCGTATTTTCCAAAACCATTTTATTGTTATTTTATTTTGCTATTAAACTCAAATATATGCTCTGCATATCCCCAATTTATTAAATCCTTATTATAATTAAATTGCCAAGTTGAGATTGAAATAATCCATGTGAATACGAACATATAAACTTTATAATTTTTAGTGTACTTGCTAAAAGTCTATCAGCCTCCTTGTTGTACATCGTTGGAAGAGTTCAGCTTGTTAAAAGTATTATTGAAATATAGCAGGCTTGTTTACTGTTTTATGGTGTATTATTGGCATGTAAAACTTCTTAAAAAGATTGATAAATGGCTCAGAAACTTCATCTCGTATGGGGATATAAATAATTGAAAGCTGGATATTGTTGCTTGCCATAAAGTTTATTCTCCCACTGCTGAGGGAGGATTTATTATTCCCCATGGGTTATGGATATAGGTCAATTATATCTAATTGTGGTCGTGGTGGTGGTGCAAACGATATTGGTTGTGGACTTGTGGTGTGGAAATGGTGAGAGATGGAAAGAGAAGAAGAAGAACCATGAAAGAACAATACAATGAAGAAAAAAAAGGAGAAAATGGGAGATGTATAATCTTGTCTGTATGGTCTACAATTGGATTTGTGATACCGCTCGACTCAACGGTTTATAAAAATTGTGTATCTTACACAACCGATATGTCTCTTGCACCACAGTCATGACCATGTTTATACATTAAAGGTTATATGAAATAAAAGTTCGTTGAATTGATATAAATCATGCTTCGGAAAATATTCGAACAATATAGTTATTTTTATTTTTATTTTGAATAAACTATCAACATGATCCTGGAGTTATCAGGCTCTCTCCAATTTCGTCATGAACTATAGAAATATAATAAATAGTCCATAAACTATTATAAATCCATTAAGCTAGTTAGTGAATTTCTTTAAAAGTAAGAGAGAAAATGATACTTCGGGGCTATCATGATGGATTAAAAATAGTTTTGGGACTACCGATTATATATATTTGTAGGTCGTGAACAAAATCGAAGAGACGATAATTCAAGAACCAAATTGATGGTTTATTTTTTCGTTTTATTCATCTGTTTGGATACGCTTCTCAATCTTTACAGCAAAGCCGCCTTTCATTAATGAGGTAAGGTATGCAGCGTACTCTGGTTCGACCCCTTTGGCCATTGTTGGAACCACCCTAAACTGCTTCATAATCCCGGCAACCACCCTCTTCATCTGCAAGAATGCCATTTCCTTCCCTAAACATACCCTCGGGCCAGCCTGAAAAACCGGATAACTATAAGGATCCATCCCAATAAATCTCCACTTCCCAGATTCGTCTCGACTTAACCACCTCTCGGGTCGAAACTCAGCACAATCAGGTCCCCATATCTTCTCAGACCTTCCCATAGCGTATATATGATACGTCACTCTCCACCCTTTCTTCACTAAAGTCCCATCTGGCAAAACGTCATCATGCGCTGCTTCTTTAGTATCGACAGGAACCGGAGGATATAGTCTCATAGACTCATATAGCGACGCGTGAGTGTAAACCATATCCTTCACCTCATCGTAATCAACTGATTCTGATTTTCCCATAACTTCCTTTAGGATCTCATTCTCGACATGACTATGCTTAGAGAGTAACCAAAAGAACCACGTGAGTGCAGCTGAAGTTGTATCTCTCCCAGCAAGAATAAAGCTTATTACAATATCAACTACAAAAGATTCATCCAATTGACTGGAACTTAAAAATCGCGATAAAAGATCAACAGATTCCAAAGCTGATTTTTCTTTAAGCTCTTTTCTCTTTTCCTTTATAATTCTTGCAGCGAGTCCTCTTACTTCTGCAACGGCTTGTTTCAGCTCCCGCTCTTTTCCGACATTTAGGATTTTCTTCACTTTCCATAGGAATGGAAACGGTGCGTTTAACCTCTCCATGCTGATTCGTGAGCTGTTGTCAAAGGCTTTTACAAATGCAGTTTGAGGAAGAGAAGGGAGTAGATATTCTGGATCGAATCCAAACGCGATCATGCAGATATTGTCAAATGTGAAACGTTGGAGGATATCTTGAAAATCAAGGACAGTGGTTTGGTTTTTGGAAGCTTCGGAGAGAATAGGGAAGAGACGATCATTGAGTTCAACATCGACCACGGTTTTGATGAATTTTCGGAGGGATTTTGTGTTGAACTCGTGGCTAGATATTTGTCGTTGCAACTTCCAAGTTTCTCCGTCGGTGTTGAATATTCCGTGGCCGAGGAAATCAAAGAGAGATTTATGAAATATGGGACCTTTACCGTAGCAAGGGAAGTTGGTTTTGAGAACGTGTTGGACCACCGCGGGGTTAGCCGTGAAGACTTGGCGGGAGCCTAAAATACGGTGGAAGACGAAGGTGGAGGAAGGTATGGTTTGGAGGATGTCAGAAATCCATTGCACCCGGCGGTGGAAGTTGGCTGCCAAAGAAAAAGAGGAACCAAAGATGGGGTAAGCTTTGGGAATGGTGGAAGAGGGTGTTTTTGAGGATTTTAGTAGTGTTTTTGTAGCTAAGAATAAGAACCAAACGAGAGTTGCAAAGCAAAGTAACCGTGAAATCAATGTTTCGAGAACCATTGTGTCACGTTAGATTATTGGACTTGAGTAGGTGTATGTCTGTTTGGTTCACCTAGAATGCTGCTTTTATTATAATGTTGTTATTTTGACTTGAAAGCCTTGTTATAATGTTATTTTTTACTTTGAAGCCTTGGAATGAAAAATCGAAATTTAATTGGTGAATCCATAACGTCTTGGTGTGCCCTAAGCATCCCATCAAATTGATAAAAACAAAAAAATTAATTGGTGAATCCCATAATGTGAGTTATGAGGGGTTGCATGTGGTTGTCATATTATTTCTGAATTATTGTCTGTACTTTGCAAGCCGTTAACTAAGACTAGCATGGATAGGTGGGGTGGCAACATTTTGAACATGTTAATTAACACACAATAATTGAAAATTTGAAATGTCGACACTTTTTTTTTTTTTTTTGTGAAATTTGGTGTGAGAAGATGGTTTCTCACTTAAAATATGATAAGACATTCAAATTTAAAGACATTTAAAAAAATAACTTATTATTCATTTGATATTAGGTCTATTACTCACTTCGCACCCCCTATCCGCGAAGGAGATGGTGCTCATAGCAAAATGGGGGGCCGATTAAAACACAGTATCATAACGGCTTACCATAACTGCAGTATCGTAACGTTCGATGGTTACAATTCTTGGAACCACCTAGCAACGACTCTTCTGTCATTGTAATTTACAGTCTTCACCTTCTCACTATATAAGGGGACTTTATACGGTCTCCAAAGGTACGATGCATTCAATCTTAAAACCTCCAATTTTTGCTCTCTTACTAACTTGCGTGTCGAAGTATCTACATGTACACTCCCCCGCTGCTCCAAACTTGCAAATACCAGGAACCACCGCACCGGATGTCATTCTACTGATAAGGTAAGATCACTTTCATTTATTTTTCAGCAGGGCTCGAATCCATCCATAATCTCTAAATTTAAGGTAGTTGACTATGACACTAGTAGTTGATTATGCATGAGTTATTTTGTAAATTTATTTTGACATACCTAATGAATTTATGACAGTCGCCATATTTTCAAGTGAAATGTAGTAAAGAATTATTCTCTCTATTCTAAAATAAGTAGTGTCACATTTGATAATTTCACATATAATAAGAAAAAAAATTATCCTTATTTATCATTGATGTATTCTAATTATTTTCATAAAAAAATGAATTCTAATTATTCTAAATGCAAAGTGGAAAAATAATAAATTAGGAGTGATGCACAAGTATTTAATGGTTTTATTTCTTTTAATGGTGCTAGCTTATAATTTTTTTTAAGAAGTTAAAATGGAATTTTATTACTCACAAAACTTGACAATTCAAGCACAAGAAGAACTTAAATCATTACAAACAACTAATTTGTGCAATTGTGGCAACCAAAAATAAATCGTGCAACTGTGACGAATAATTTTATCATACACTTTCATTTTTTTTCCATTATTTATTGAGACAAAGGGAGCATAAATGAACAAGATAGAAAAATAATACTGTAATAAGGTTGGCTAGTTTGGTCGGAAACTATTTTTCTGAAGGGGGCAGATTGTCCGAGAACTATTACTAACATTTAGGCTTATGTTATTATTGCAAAAATATATTTTTATTAATTCTTTTATATTGTGAGCAGGTGGTCATTATAACTAGGTAGGAAAGAAACTAGGCATAAAGTAATAATTAGGGGATGCTGCTACCCCACAATATTAAAAAACATTGTTTCCTTAGTTCCAAAATAACTCATCTTTTTGTAAAAAAAAAAAAAAAAATTATTCTAAAATAATCAACACTTTTAATATGTCATTAATCACCTTTTTTTCAATCATAATAAGCATTACCGATGTTAGCGCAGCAATGATGTTTTTCTCTCTATAGAACCAGGTGGATAAGCCTATAGAACAAGGTGCATAAACTGTTAGAACTGGAAAACAGTTATAACCTGATTTCTAGAGTTTGGATCAGGAAGAAGAGAGAATAGAGAGAATTATTGCTTGCAATATGAATTTCATTTTTTTTCTTGAAGTTTCACAATACTAAGTGTTTTATAGGCACAATATCACTTACTTGTAGAACAAGCTATCTAACTAACTAACAAATTTTGAAACAAATGTAATTAACTTTTTGTTGCAAGGGAGTTATTGATTAATATTATAATACTCCCCCTTAATCATAACTGATGAATGTTAAAAACATCAAGTTTCTTCCTCAAAAATTCAAATATGTCAAACTTCAAAGCCTTTGTAAAGTCATCTGCAAGCTGCAGTTCTGTAGGACAATAATGCAGCTCAATCATTCCATTAGTCACATGTTCCCTAATGAAATGGAATCTAGTCTCAATGTGTTTGCTTCTACCATGAGAGATGGGATTTTTAGCAAGACTTATGACAGATTTGTTGCCAATCTTCAGTGTTAGAGGTTTCATCACTTCACACTTGAGCTATTTCATCACTGAATCCAACTACAAAGCTTGACATGTAGCAAATGTACCTTTAATTAACTCAGCTTCACAGGATGAGAGTGCAGTAATAGGTTGCTTCTTGGTACACCAAGATATAGCAGCATCATTGAACATGAAGACATATCCTGAAGTGTTTCTTCTATTAGTTAAATCTCTACACCAATCACTATCTGAGTATCCAATGAACTCATTCTTTTTACTTTTGCTACCATAGGAAAATAGCAAACCATATTCCATAGCTCCTCTAACATATCTAAGAATCCTCTTAGCAGCTATCAGATGAGGTTTCTTAGGATCATGCATGAATTTGCTAATCACATTTACTGAGTAACAAATATCCGGCCTACTATTACATAGGTATCTTAATGATCCAACTATTTGTCTGAAATTAGTTGAATCCACTTTCTCTTCTTCACTGCACTCATCTTGCTTTGAGTTTGTTTCTGATGGGTTTGAGACTGAATTGCAGCTTTTCATCTCAAATTTATCCAGCAATTCAACAATGTGCCTTTACTAATGCATTACCATTCCTGTCTTCAATTTCACAAACTCCATTCCTAAGAAAAATTAAAGTTCACCAAGATCAGTCATTTCAAACTCAAACTTCAATTTATCTTTCACTTTCTTAATCTCTGATGTTGAGCTACCAGTGATGAGTAGATCATCAACATACAAACAGATTATGATATCTTCTTCACCACTAAGATTATGAACATATAGATCAAATTCAACTGAGCACTTCTTGAAGCCTATATGAATTAGAAACTGGTCAATTCTCTTGTTCCATGCTCTAGGGGCTTGCTTTAAGCCATATAGAGCCTTATGGAGCTTGTACACCATTTTTTTCCTTCCTTGCAATCTCAAAGCCTGGAGGTTGTAACACAAACACTAACTCTTCTAATGGACCATTTAGAAATATTGACTTAAGATCTGAATGGTGGAGTGGCCACTCATTCTTGCAAGCAATAGCAGTAACCTCACAGTTTCAATTCTAGCCACTGGTGCAAATACCTAATTGTAGTCAATGTCATGCTTTTGCAGAAAACCTCTAGCAACTAGCCTTGCTTTATGCTTAGAAACTTGTCCATTAGGGTTCAACTTCACTTTGAATACCCATTTCACATCAATCTTCTTTTTATTGTCTGGTAAGTTAACAAGTTCTCGGGTTTGATTCTTTTCAATTGATTGTAGTTTCTCTATCATAGCTATTTTCCATACATCACTTTTGATTGCAGTTTCTCTATCATAGTTCTTTCCGACACTTGTTAAAGATTGAAAAAAAGAAACGACTAATAAATTTTATGTTGAAAATATTTTTTTATGCTTCAAAGATAAAATTTTCACTTTAAACTTTTTAACAAATGTATTTAAGGCATTTGTATCATTTTCCTTAAAATAACGTCCCTTCATCTTTCATTCTCCTCCAACCAAAGCACACATTTGTTTAATTTAAATTCAACTGTTGGAATATTGAAGGCTTTACCAATAATATGGTTTTATAGTTTTGAATTTTTATTTTTTTTTGTCATGCTAACTAGTGTCTCTGGAGAGTTAGTTAAAAAGCTAAAGATAAAAAGAAGAAAATAAAATGAAATTTACACTTTTTCAATTTTTAAAAGGAATAATACTTCCACCGTCTCATATTAAGTGAGTCATTTACTCATTTTACACATATTAATAAAAAAAATTATGAGAGAGAGTTTTGAATGTTTTGTCAATTATTGATGCATTTCTCATTTTCATAAATACAAACTAGAATATACTGAATTGAAAGTAACATTAACTAGTGTTATAAGTGGAAAAAATAATTAATATTACATTAAAAAGTGAAATAGATCAATTATTTTAGAACAATTTTTTTTATAAATTGTTCAGTTATTTAAAGTGACAAATTATACAGACAATGAGAGGGAGTACTTCAACTTGAGAGAATACCACTCCCTTAACCAAAATAATATACAATCTCGACATACTCCTAATAATAGATGCATTATTAATCCTAATGACAGATATTTCCTCTGGTCTCAAATGTATGCAACTTTTCATTTTTTAGATTCACTTAATAAATGATATATGTGGTCTATAATGTAGACTACATACATTATTTATTGAGTGAACCTAAAAAGTGAAAAGTTATTTACATTTGAGATCGAAGGAGAGTACATTAAGAAGGTAGTACCTTTTCCTTTCTTGTTTAATGTTGGGGAAAGGAAGTCAAAGGCTGCGCTGATTAGATGAAAAACGGTGGGGGCAGCGGTCCAGAAACATGAAAAAAACAGTTGGGGATAGATATTCAAATGGCTTCATTTATTATAGGTGAAGCAGATGAAAGATGGTTGGTGCAAGTCGGATGGCAAAAAAATTCGCATATGTAGATATTTGCGGATAAAACCTGTCATGGACACAGAGCGGATACCTTATTAGATATTCATAGATAAAATAAACGGATATTTTAACTACCCACTGATTAATGGATACAGATGCAAAATTAGTGGTATATGCACCCACATATATCCATACCTGTTATGAAACAGAGTAAATTACATAAATAACCTTAATACCTTTCAACTTCGTAAGCAAAAAAACTCAATGCTGTGAGTGTTATTAGTTATTACATGACTGTTCAAATATGTGTTACGCTCCTTTAAAAGGAAGTGAAAGTGGTCAGAATTGTTGAAGCAAGAAGCTTTGTTTTTGTTGAATGTGATGCTTTGTTTATACTTTTGTTAAATCAATAACTTTATTTTTATTAAATGCAATGAACTTTATTTATGTTTTTGTTTAGTTAATGATCTTTGTTGTTTTGCTAAAAAGAAAAGAAAATGGATGTGATGAACTTCTGTTTTTAAATTTCAGCTAAAAAAAATTAACAATTTTTTTTAAATCTTATCCATGGATATCTGGATAAACTCACAGATACCTCAAAATATGTGAATTACCCGCTAAATGGATATCCGCGCGGATATGGATAGAGTACGGATTTCATATTTATCTAAGGAACAGACATGTATATCACACTATCCGCATCCATAGATATCCATTTACATTCCTAGGTGCAAGGGCTGGTGTCAAATTTTATTTTTTTTTCCAACCATGATCCCTTCTTCAACTTTCACAATCTACATTCCTGTGAGAGATGGATAGCCTCAAGTCTCAACAATGAAAGAGCGGAAATAAACAATTAAGTTTAGTCAAAAATAAATAAATTGGCTACATTTCGTGGACTACTCTTCTGATGCATGACCAAGATGGATTTGGCACACACCCCATGGCTAAGGTTATAAAGAATGCTATCATTCACATAAGTAAAATAAAATTTTAAGTTCTTGAATAATAATTTTGTCAAAAGAAATAAGTTTTAGAATAATTGATGCATCTGATCTATATTTAGACCAAATACATCAAATATATCAAATTTCTCTAATTTAATTATGTTTATACTTTTTTATAAATGGATAAAAATGTCTCAAATTTTACTATTTTTTAAATTAAAATATTATCTAAAATTAATAATGTCTTAACAAAATTAAATCATTTTATTTTATCATCAAATAAAAAGGATTATTTGGCATGTGTTAAGAATTTCTTATTAAATCAAATATGATCTCACAATATGATTAAAAGTGTGGCTACTAAACACCATATAAATCAACTAGACTCTAACCCGTACGATGTACGGGTTTTTGTAGAGTTTCATATGTAAATATAAAAGTGGTTATATTATTAATTTTAGAGTTACATTCAAAGTCATAGAAACAATCAAACTAAGTGATGATTGAGAGTGTTCGACATGCAAAATCTCAAAAAAGAAAATTAAAAACATTAGTTTGCATCAACAAAAATGAATATGAAATCAAAAGCATAAATTAAATTATGTGAAAGTAATCAAACATGGAAATAAACACAATAAAAATGAGTGTTAGTGGCTTAAAAAATGGCCTTTAGGATTACATATCCATTTTAGAAGCAACAATATTTCAATAAATATGTTAGTGGTCTAGTGGTAAAAGTTTTAAGGTGTTGTTGTTATGGGTAGGTGGTTCATTTCCTTGCAAACCTTTTTTTTCAAAAATAATATTTAGACCCGCTAAAAATGACGGGATTAGGGTCAAATAGGGTTGATTGGAGATTATCAAACATTTATATATATCAAGATAAGATTTTGTAGAGTTGATTTAGACCAACTCAAATTCAAAGAGTATTTCAAAGAAAAGTCATGTTTTTGTTATCAAGCTTTGGCTTAACTATATGGCACTCCATGAGTTTGAATCCTTTAAGTTTTCATAATTCATTGATATTTTATGTTTATATGTTACATTTTTCCTCTTTAATTAGAAATGTTTTAGTTTTAGGGTTTATGTAAATTTTGATTTTTTTTTTTTGTAGAAAATGATTAAATGTTTTCATGTAAATCCAATGAATCTTTGTTTAACTAGATTTACGTTGATTAAATATTCATATGTTTGCATGTTTATGTTTTAGTTTTTGCACTCCAAGTGTTTGATGAAATGTTTGAATGAGTTTTTCATTGATTGTTTTTAATTTCTTATAGTGTGGATCTGAAGCAATGAACATTTATCCAGTAGATCTGAACACAATGTTAGTTGCAGTCTGCTTCAACGGTGAAAAGCCCAATCTGTTCATGGCTCAGGTCAATGTCATATTAGTAGATCTAAAGGATCAAATCAATCGACGACTCAACCACAGAGACACAAGGAGGGTGGATGGCATTGGGCATCAATGTCCATCGATCGACTCATCCGGATTATGCTCACGAATGATGATGATGTGAGAAGCATGTTCTCAATATATGGTCAATGCAACATGTTCTCGACGATCGAGTTGGATGTTTCGTTGTTGAGATCTTCTGAAGATATTCTCAAAAGTTTGATTCAGACAGATGAAGATTAGGTTGTATTATTATGTTGTGTCATTATTTTGTTGGATTTTAGTTCAATTCTTGTTAGTTTGTTGAAGATGTTTGCATTGAAGTGTCTTATACTTGGCGTAAAGGTTTGCAAGTCTCTTTGAAAACTCGAAAGAATTGAGAGAACAAATGTTGTATTTTACCGAATCAACTATATAGGTTCTCACATCAAAATGCATTTCTAAGATGTTGTTTTGAGTTTGATCATGCTACTCTGTCAATTGAGACTTGTCAGTTGGCAGGACAGTAAAATTAAGTTCAAAAGAATATATTGAAATGCATTCCTTTTTGTCCCTACTCATCTTGTATGAAAGAATTCGATGTGAGAACCTATATAGTTGATTCCGTAGAATACGAAATGTTTTCTCTTCATTCTTTTGAGTTTTCAAAGAGACTTGCAAATTTTTACACTAAGTATAAGACACTTCAATGACACTATTTTCGGCAAACTTTCATGAATTTAATTTAAATCCCACATCATGATGATACCATATCCTTAGGGAAAATGTAATGTAACACAACACTTTGTTTATTTTCCAATTTAAACGAAGATGAAATTAAACATTAAATGTTAATTTGTCGTATTCTATTATTTTAAAATTTATTTTACGCACTTCACTATTTTTAGTCAGAATTTATTTTCGAAATGAATGAATTGATCTTTCTAAGACATGCTCACCATTGAGCAAATGAATATTTTTAAAAAATGTAGTGAATGATTGAGAATTAAAAAAATGAACACAAGGTATTGTGAATGAATGAATGTGAAAATTGATGTAGTAATTGTCGATGACTGATTTTGTGAAAAATACACGTTTCGGGGTTTAAAAAAGCAGCATTTATGTCAAAAAAATGTTGTTTTGCTAGCCCGCCTAAAACTGGCGCATGTTAACTCATGCCAAGGTTATTTAGGGAAATGAGGGTGGAAATGAGCAAAAACCAAAGGGCGAAAAACAATTTTCAATAGATAAACGAGTCAGATTGGACTGCTCTATTTACTTCTTTATCGTAAACTATCAAGCCCAATCCAATTATAAATAATGGACTATGCGGTTCAGCGGGCCGACCGACACATTATTATTTAACTATTACTTTTCCCACTCTATCTACTTCTCACGTGCCTTATAATTTTTACAAAAATTCCCATGAGATTCCAGATCATAAAATTCGAACACGGTTTGGATATGTTCGGATTATATAATTCGAAATATGCTTATACATAATCTACAATCAGAATCTCTCCATTTCAAAAGTTTTGAATTTTGATTTTAAAAACAATCAAAAAATAAAGTAAAAAAGTAATAGAATCTGTCAAATAAAATCATAAAAATGCTACCAAAGAATTCTAAAAAACAAATAAAACTAATGCAAATTTTTCCAAATTTTTATGAGATATAAAATAAAAAAAATAAAAAATGGGTGTAAATGATGGACTTTTGGATTTTTTTTCTTCTAATTTTATGGAAAAGTTTCGGAGCAATTTGATTAATTTGCCCAAAAATTGAATTTTTGACTGAGAACAACTAACAATGACCTAAAACAGAAGGATGAGAGTTAGGAAGACTAATATGATCCTTAAAATGGTTATCCATGTTACAAACAAGCTCAAAATTTATGATGATAATTGTTTTTCCTTCGAATAATGGGTGTTTAAGGGTGTACTGATTCTATTAAAAAAAATGAAAAAGAACACACCCTATTTTTTTAGGTTTTAGGATTATAGAATCTGACTTGGTGAAAAAAAGGAGGAACTCAATTCGGATTGTAAAATCCGAAAGTTCATGGACATTTTGGTATAAAAAAAAGGGCGCGCGAGAAATAGATAGGCTAGGAAAAGTAATAATTTTATTATATTTTTAATTTAAACATCTCTTAATTAAGAAATGAGTGAATAGGAAGAAAAAAAACCATGAAATTGTACCTTTTGTATAAAAAAAACTTGACTCATAGAGGGGTAATTGACTCTTTTTTTAAAAAAAATTCTTTTTTGCTTTTTTTTTGTTTGTTTAAAATATGTGTGATTATAAAAATAGGCAAATACCCCCTCAAATTTAATACTTATGTGCAAATACCCCCTCAACTTTAAAAGTTATGTACCAATTATCCCCCTCAAGTTTAACACTTATGTTTCAATTATCCCCCTCAAAAATAAAATTAAAAAAAAGAGTCTATTACCCCTTATGATGTGGCATAACCTTCAGTCCACGTATACAATTAACTGTCACATCATAGGATGTAACAACCAAAACAAACGGAGAGGGTAATTGACTAAAGTTTGACAATTTCATGGGTTTTTTAAAGTTTTGCAAAAGTCAGAAAGGTTTTTAACAAAAGTTACAATTTCGATGGGACTTTCGCCTATTCACTCATTAAGAAAGATAATGATTGATGTGCTCTTTCAGCTACCTCTCAGACAATGATCATACGGCAAAAAATTACAACTAATATTGACAATTTGCAATTGCTAACAAAATTTTAGAATCCGGAACCGAGGATGGAATTATTAATTCGGAAATTTAATTACAACTGGTGTAAATTAACAACAAGCTATTGCAATAATTTTTTGCTGGCATCATATATTCTTCTAGTTTTATTTAACAAACTACATTTTTTTTTTAGTAAATGTAACAAAATACATGAGAAGTCTAACTGTGCAACTAATAATTAAGAATTGATAGCCCAATTCATAATGGTCAGTGACTGGGCATATATAGAAAATTCAGTGCTGCAAATGAGCATATGCATGTTAATTTTAAGTAGAAACGAGTAAACTTAGAAATGCTTACATAGCATTTCATTGTTTCCATCTTCTCCTTTGATTTGTGCTATATCGTAGGTGGATGTAGATTGTTCCTTTTCGTAGCAGTTTGAAGCATCATATTTTGAAGCATTTCTTAGATTATTTTTTTATATGATATCGATTTAAAGGTTTCCCAATTTATATATTTTGTTTTCATTCAAAAAGCATTTCCCAAATAGCAAGCACTTCACATTGATGGTTTTCGTTGCATCAATTGTTCTTCTGCATTTCCTATACAACAGCTCATATTGACATTCCAAATAGGCTATTTTGAGAAGTCTTTATTCTTTTAGTAGCAGAAAAAGTCAAAAGAACTCTGGAAAAGATGAAGACAAAGTACTCGAAAACCTTTTTCAGCTAGCAATTACAAGTAAGAATACTCAAACAAGTGCCAACACTCGTAAGACACGCGTTGGAAACTTCAGATAAATATCCCCAAAAAATTGTTTTTTTCTTTGTTCGTGTTCGACACACGTATGACACTCATAGGCAGTGGCGGAGCTAGGAAATTTATGGAGCCCGGACAAAAAATTTATCGCAAATTCACATGTGACATAATATATAAACAATCATAAATCGAAATAAAAGAGGTTCCTCATTTTGTCAACAAAAGTACAATTTAAAGTAGGGTTATTAATTGAAATTGACCATGTAATATACGTGAAGTCTGAAAAATTGACCTGTAATTGTATTCTGAACATGTAATTCGAGATTTTTATTATTTATAACCTTGTAATATACGCGAAGTCCAAAAAAGCAACCAAGAGATTGAATTTTTTCATGATTTCTTAGAGGCGA
>Ga0315913_1000810_pt1 | contig 30725 bp, 14 predicted proteins | sample MpolsnodulesMG_FD_207736 | JGI IMG/M metagenome (GOLD analysis project Ga0315913, IMG submission 207736) | Medicago polymorpha root nodule microbial communities from Los Angeles, California, United States - small nodules | ecosystem: Host-associated > Plants > Roots > Nodule | place: USA...
GACATTTGGGCCAAGTACTGCACACTAGGTTGTCATGATTCCATTCAAATCAAAAGCCAATCAATACCACCCCATTTAAATTTTGTCTTGTCTTCAAGTCAGACAAAGGGTATCGCCGCTTGACAACAGATGAGCTATTCGATGACTCTAATGCCATTATCCTCAAGACAGAAAGAGGGAAGCTGTCCCATGACCACATTTGCTTCTTCCTAAGTAGCCTTTACTGCTGTCAGAACCTTCCAAAGGATTAGCTGCCCAATCACTGTTCTGTCATCTTAAGCATGAAATGGGGGGGAAATAACAGGGATCTCAACAGTCAACACACTACTTCGTGCCCATAAGGGGGTATATATGGAGTGTGGACAAATACAGGTGGTGCAACATAGATCATGGCCCAAAACAGATCTAGAATAAGGCCTGATATCATCTCTAGTTGACACAAGAGTTCTCAACAGTGTGAAACAAGTATATAGATTAGTCAAATACTGGCCACTAGTCTTGTTTGATTACAAATTATATTATTAAACTGCAGGCTACTTATGCAAGTTATAACCCTATTACAGTAACTAGCAATCACAAATCTTAGCAACTGACAACTAATGCATGAAGCTGTGAACATATTTGGAATGTGTTTAAATACCTTGCCTTTTTCATCTGATCAGATACAGCTCTGTAAGCATACTTCCACCAAGACCTGGAATCAGAATTTACTGGTACCAGTGGACGGAAATGAGCATACTTTAGACGCTGATTAAATGTAGCAAAGTTGTCTGCTAATTTCATCATATCACTGTATCCATCCTGCAAAGACAGAAATGCAAAGATTATCCCCAAAAATAATAACAATCTCACGCAACAAAATGTTCAAAAAAGAAGCATCAAATGAACCTTAGATAAGCTGATTGTAACATCATCCAAATTCACCACAGCCGTCTGCAAAGGTTGTTTGCTATCAGCAACTTCACTCGAATGCAGCTTTGAGTACTTCGCTTTCCCAGTCACCGGTTGCAGAATATATGAGTGCTTTTGCGACAAAGTATCCGCAGGTTTCCCATCTTTAGTGCCAAAACTAAATATCTGGTTTTTTATGAGAATCTCTATGAGAAACAATAAGGGAGAGATGGAGTAATAATAAAGTCGTGATGACAAAAGAAAATCACGAGCCACGTCTAAAGAAGTCAAATAATCCATTCGTTCAGAGGGGCAAAATGCACCTGCTCTGCTTTAAATATGTGTTGTCCCATTCAAACCAAATAACATTACATCATAGACTTCCCTGGAAGTTGTCTATTTACCAATGTTTCTTTCCAAAGCCCTGACACCTACAATTCCCCAAGCCTGGCAAGACTCTCGTGTGATTTGTCTTATGTGGCCATAATAATACAATGCTAAGCAAGGAACCTGAGAATAGCTTTAATAACTCTTAATTAACCCTGGCCTGGGTAAGCTAAGAATTTTGAGTTGCGAACAAATCACCCAGTATGCAACTATTTTATGCAAAAAGTAAACAATATTTCGAACTGATATTTTACATCCAAAATTGTAAATTGAAAACTTTTACTCTCAAACCACTAGTCAGGAGCCCTTAACTTTATGTCTAATATAATACAAAGACATTAAAGATTTTTGTTATACATCTTTATATTATATTGTATTCTAACCACAGAAATCCTAGGCAAAACTGAAAGACGGTCTCCACTTTATTTTTCCAACTCTACCTATGTAAAAGTACCAAAGGATTGGTTTGTGCCTCTGAGCACTAGTGCCACCCTCCCCTTACAAGTCGTATTTGTAAGAATGAGTAAGGCCCAATGTAAAAACCTAATTCATACCATGTACAAAACTCACTATAGTACTCTACTACTTTGCCATAAGATAATACTCTCCCTAGTCCTTGTTATTAGAAGAAAAATCAAAAAAACATCGAAGCTAATGGAGTTATGAATGGTTGTAAATTTTGAGTATTTTTACAAATATACCCTCATGAGAAATTGCGACATTAAATACAACCATTAAGATTAAAAAGACAAACATTGAAATGAGGGTAAAAAAGTCTTTTAAGAAATAAATACAAACACCTTAAAAATTGTGACATTTTCTTATAAATAAGACCCAAAAAATCTTGGAAAATTCTCTTATAATAAGGACGGGAAGGTAGTAATATAGAACACCCCACCCCCAGGGGTGAAAACTTCCAACCTTCACCGCAAATATAGTTACTTTTTTTTTTTATCTGATAGTATCTTCTATACTGCAAACTCAATAACTTCTTTAATAGATAGTATAAATTGACAGAAAAGAACTACAAAAGATAACGGATAAAAGGACCATCATAAACTCAGCCTTCAGTATTCACTCTAATATCCACCGTACAAACCTGAAACCATTCAGAAGGAAGTAAATCTTCCCATTCTTTGTCAACATGCCATGGAATAATATCTGAATCTAAATAAACTGCAAGCCGATCAAGTTCAACACACTGCAAAAGTGACGAGGACAAAAGACATTAAAAACAAAAGAACTCTAGATATGATATAGTTATGGAAAGTGAAAGACAATGACCATTTTGGACTCTGAACTAAAATTATTTTTCGTTTTGCAATGATGGATTTAACTACAACTCTCAGTAATTCAGTACTGGTAAGTAATAAGATCGTTAAAAAAGGCCAATAAAAAAAGTGAATAGATTAAAGACTATGAACAACGAAATAAGCTTCTTGGTACTAACTCTCGAGCAAGAAAAATTCAATATAAAAAATTTAAGCTAACCTTCCTTTGTCGTAATGCAAGATATGCTTCAGAACTTTATCAAATTATAAAGCATCTAAATTAGTACCAAGGGATTTCATTGTTGCACCCAAATTATTTTATACTAAGACAAAATAGAACCTTCTGAATGCGATCTAGTGCACCTCCAGTAATAAAAGTCTCTTTCCCGCTATCATCAACTGTCACAGCCGAGAGTTTGTCCAAACTAACACCAGCTGCGAATGGGTGCCCTGGATTGCTACAAGACAGAACATATCAGGCTGGGGAAAGATATAAACATCTGTAAGACAACTAATTTATTTGAATTTTCCTTTACCTCTCACTGTCCTCATATCTGATGTGAATATTAGAAATTGAAAGCTTCAAATTTCCAATTATGGTGCTGATGAGGGATCCCAACCACGACTTATTCTTAAAAAAAAAAAAAAAAAAAAAAAAAAGATCAACAAGTTAATACAAATTATTCCTGAACACATAGAAACGTGTATGCAGTCATTCAAATATTTTAGGCCGCAGTCATTCAAGCATGTATAGAAATAAGAAACCAAGCAGTTTTGCAGAACCTTGAGTGTATAGATGGAACCACCTAAGTTGAAAACATCCTATTAATTCAAAAAAAAAAACATAAACAACTGAAGTAAAGCTCGTACCATTTCTGACTGTAGTTGTTGCGACTTCTCCCACAGTTTCAATTCCGTCTCCTGTTTGCAAAAGGAAAGGAATGAATTTTTCATCATCAAATAAAATTGTTATGTAAAAAAGCGAACTAAACCTTTTGCCTAATTCCTACATATTATTACCTGTATTAGGCTCTTCTTAGCTTCTTGGACAGCATCTTCACTACATCCCTCAACTTGTGTTGCAGGTTCAGCTAATAAGAAAATGCGATCCAAATATACTAAAACAGGATCTTGGCCAAGCCTACTCCATGGAACCTTGATAAAATACAAACATCAAATATGAACACCACCACTTATAGAGAAAGGAATATGCTACTTAAATAGTTTGCTCAATGAGTGAACAATAGAAATATATATGTATGACTTGAGATATTTGTACAGGTATTTGCTTCACTCTCAGATGATGCATAATTATGTTCCCCAGGAAACATTGACTCCTATCATGAGCTCAGCTCATAATAACAGTTAGTGAAATATTATAAGCCCGAGATATAAACAAAAATAAAAAAGAACAAGGAATTATCCTGATAGTGAACTTCTACCACACCCCATAACAACCCCCACAGGTCTGCAACTTCTGTCTTCCAACCAACAGATAATAGAAGTATAGTCATAGACGATAGAAACTGGCTCCTACATATAGCATTGTCGTTTATAATAATAGAACAAAAAAAAGTCGTTATTAAAAAATTACAAATTATCTGACGTCCACGTTGCTGCCAAAGCTTGCTTAACATGTCATCATCCTCAAAATGGATGATTGACTATAAAACGTAAAACCAAAAAAGATAAGCTAATAAAAAATATAAAAATGGAAATAAAATAGTTGGTTTTCTACACAAATTTAATTACACTGATTGGGAGAAGAAAGCTGGCAAAAAAACTATACCTAGAAATAGTTGAAAATAGACCACTTTAAAAGTGCTACTTCAAATGTGTGTGTATGGAGCTAATGAAGTGGGAATTTCAAAGGTGAAGGAACTAAGTTCGACCTTTCAATGTAACATGGAAGGTCATGGATCAAGCTTAGATTTAAGTAAAATAAATATTGAGCATTCATATATGATGTAAGATTAAATGGTCCAGATTAGTTACTCACGCCTAATAAACATTCTATATCCATAAGTACAACCACTCAAAAGAAGAAACAAAGGAATCTAGATCATTCCGCTGCATATAACCAGATTCAATACAGTATACTCCTAAATTTCTAAGAAAGAAGTTAATGCCCCACCAACCTTAAGTTTCACTGATCCAAGAAAACCTGCTTTAACCTTCACTGGCAATTTTAAAGCATTTAGAGCCTCCGGTTTCAACTGCATATTCTTCAGCTCTACATCACCTGTTTCAAAGTTCAGTTTTAGAGACGAACAAAAAAAAGTATCAAAGATGCATTAAAAAAACTGATGTGAAGAAAATAAAAAGCAAAAACACACAAATGTACATCCATAAACTCATTGAATCTCTCAATAATTTGTGGCTAAGATACATATATACTTAAAACAGTTGTTTTTTTTAACATCAAAATACAGACCCTGTATGAGGCTAAGATACATATATACTTATATGTACAAAAATACACAAAAATAAAAGGACATCGTATTTGACATCAAAATTTTGATGTCAAAGTATCATTTGTTTATCTACTTATAATTTATGCATACATTGACCATGCCTGCAAATGCAAATTGAGTTTGGAATAAGAAGCCACTAGATAACAAATCTCTTTAGCACAGGCGTATCCGGTGCCCGACAAAACTAACACTTGTGATTGCATTTAATTTGGTCATTTCCACAAATTATTACCAGTGTCAAGTCCAGTGTCTGTGTACGTGCTTCATAGTAACAAATTAAGTATTGAATAATCCAACACAGCTAAATTACACTTGCAAATAACATAAGCATTTCTCTAGTATTTATTTTCCCTCTAATTCAAATCAAAACTATACTAATTAAAGCAATGCAGAAATTTCGCATTCACCAATTTTTTAGCACAATTTACTAATACACAACATGGCGTAAATACAGTCAACACAGATTGAATTAAACAGTTAATTTAAACCTCTACATGCATTCGATATAAACTCATACTCTGATTCATAGTTCAATTAAACAGTGAAGTGAAAAATTATTAACCTAAAAGCTTATAGAAAGTGATTAAGAATATGAACCTTTCCAGACACTGATTTTGAGAGCTTCTTTGTTGAGGCCTCGAACATAATTGCCAAGGTACCTTTGCAAAAGGTACGCTACTTGATCCTCCAGCATCGTTGCTGAAGATCATGAACAAAGCACAAAATCGATGATCGTAACCGTTTCGAAGACGAGGATGAAGAAAGAAAACTGCACAAGAAATGAGTGATTCGGAGCTTGAAGGACACGTTGTCGTTATGATATTTCTAACCTCCTTTTTCTGGAAGGGGGGTGTAGATGGCGTAAAATCGAGTGTAGTTAGTATTTTATTACAAAGAGTTGACAGAATATTTGATCACGTGAGCTCACGTTTACAGTTACGTGGATGTGGCGCATATAGTGTATAGTCATTTTCTATTATTAATTAGTTTAGTTTATTATTATTATTATTAATTAATTTGCATAATATTTCCAAGCATCCCTTTGATCGGTGGAAGTATGCACAGCACCGCACACTTAGCATTCAACGATGCAAAGTAAGCACCCTCGAGGTCGGCAATACAGGACGTGGCAAAAATCTGCAAGACTAGTTGGCAAAAGAAACATGCCACGTTGTGTGATGTGAATAATCAACTTTTCTTAAAGGTATCATTCCCAGTCACTATAATGAGCATAATAAATGAGAGAGTAATATAGCTGGGAGCAGTGTCTAGTGTCTGTCGACCAAGGAGCTACAACAAATCAGTGTTTCACGTTAGAGACGACACATCTTCATTTAAAATTTTAAAAGTTTTAGATATATGAGACTTATCCACTCACACTTAAAAATCTAACGTATAAACATAAAAAGCAACAAAAGAAAATCTCCACGTAACTAGCCACATTTGTAGAAGGAGCGTATTTCTTTTTTTTTTTTTTTGTCATCTTATTTATGCTTCGTAAATCCTCCATTAACTATGAATATATAACTTGCATGTGACCAAACTCTTCACGGTAATAGTAGTTGACGGTACTTGTATCTCTTTGTCGAAATCTTACACCATATTGATCACAATAATTTTCCCTTGTCCACTTTTAGTTACTAGTATCTGATTGTCTTTTGAAAACTTAACAACACCCATAATTTGTTGACTATCCTCCAACCATCTCACCACCTCATCTAGTGGCAATGTACTTTTTCATACAAACACGGTGACTTATAAGATTCGAGTAGTGTAGCCAGCAAAACTGACACTTGTTTTTTTATCTTAATGTCGCCAACAAAAGTTATAGTGTATCTTTATATTTAAAGGTATCATGTTATGGTCCATAAAGGTCTCAATTCGCTAGGAAGAGCTTTTTCCTTTTATTTTTTTATGATTGCTATTGTATCCAATAAATCTCTGAAACATACCTCTTTTTCTTCGCAAATTCTATATCTTGTCTACCCGTTGAATTAACAATCTCACATCTTCCTCTCATCAAAGAACTAAGCAACCATAACAATGAAACTCTCGAATTTTACAATAATCTAAAATAAGTAGGACTAAGTTTTCTATTTCATCAAATAATATTTTAAATTTTCTATGTTCATATCCATTTATAGTTGAAATTTGGGGTTTATAGATGAATTTTTGTTCAGGTTTAGGTTTTTGGTGTTTTGTATCGCGAATTTTGCATGATGGTGTGTGTTTTGTTTGGTTAGGGATATGTATTGCATTTTTTTTACTGATCTTGAATGTAGCTTTCAATTGTGTGAAGGCATCTGCATACTATGTTCACTGACCATGAGTGTTGTGTTAGATTGACTACTTGTGTACGAGTACGTCAACGTGGCAAATGTGGCACCCTAATTCCCAATATATTTTGACATATTTTTAATAAATGACATATTATTTTTCCCTTTAGAAATGTGGACTTTTTAAAACTTTTCATATACACATGCACTTAGGCTTAGGATATCAGTGATGCATTCACAAATCACAACGTGTGTGCTTAAAATCCATAGGTTTTGATAATCATGTCCAAAAGGATCTTTTATCTCAAACATCTGAAATTGTCTTCAAAATATTTAAACATAAACCAGCATGAAAATAGAAAGGTAGGAAAACAACATGATAACAAATTCTCCAAGTATCATTGTCTCAACGATTGGCAATCAATAAATCAAATGTCTCACAACATGGAAATCCTCAAAGCATCAAAGTGATCATGCATCCTCTAATATTGATGTGTTTCATGTTGAATGTTTGCACCATTGTAAGCACGAAATCAAACTATTAGTATCACTATTATTAGTTCCACTATTATATCCTTATTTATTGAATTTCCTCAGACTTAATTATCCCACTAACTACAATTAATAAGGTTATTTAGTAAACAACATTAATTTTACCAATAAAATCAACACAATTAATCATTTTCTTAAAAACCGTATACAAATCTTAAATGACCGTTGTTTTGAGATGGAGGGAGTATAAGAAACTACAAATGGTTTTAGAGAGGTGGATAAAGTAAACTATTTTTCTTTTATAGAAAAAATTAAAAGATAGCAGTTTGGATAAATATAACATTATACTAATTCTATTATCTTTGTTCAAGACGCATTAACTTAATTACAAGAGTTTGATTTTGTGACATCAAAGATTGCGATTTAAAATGACTATTAGTATTCGTGCAAAATTTATGTGGCAACATGAAAGGTTATTACGAAACACCACGAAATTATCAATATAACCTCATTGATAATTAACTATTAATAGATTTTAACCGACGCTAATTAACAACCGATAGAATTTGGGATTAAATTTGTCATTTCACAGTGTTTCCTAGCATTGAGTGAAGTGTGAAAAGCAGTTTTCAAGAAATTTTATATCCCCTATTTATTTATTGGACCAGACTACATTGGTTGCTATGTCATTTCATTATTAAAAAGAAAATATTCTTTACACCTCCCTGTTTTTACTTATAAACCTTTATTTTAAAGTTACTGAGACTTAATTTCTAAAATACATGTAAATGTATTTCAAAAAATCAAGTCTGAAATGAATAAATATGTTTCGAAAATTAAATTTTGAAGTTCCCCTTTGTTCAAATTACGTGTTCCCAAAACAAAATTATTCAATGTTGATACACAATAGATTGAAAATGGTTGTCGATTTGATGAACAATGTCTTTGTTGCAGCGAAGAAAGGATAGTACCTACAAACATTTTGACATTCAACATGATAAGAGAGCCAGATGGTTCAGAAAGTTGTGTAGCTTTTAGGGTGATGATTGGTGTCTATATATATTGAAGGGATCTTACGAGGAGTTGTGATGAAGTGAAGTAACAAATGATGGATTAGGCTTTATACTCCTAAATAGGCCAGATCTTTGGATCCAATCCAGAACAAACACTGGTTGTCTAAATGTTGGTTTTGCTTTGAGGCGGTGGGACAAATAGACATTATGTTAGTGTACGAAGTGGGACGAGGTGGTTCCTAATATCTTATTGTGGTCGTTGACCTGCATTGCACGTCATTTTGAGGTGTTGTTTTTGACAATTTGATGGAGAAGATTGACTCACGCATGATACCACGTGTCTTATCGAAGTGGGTACCTTGATGGACCTTGACTTGTCCCGTTCACGGGCCTAATTACTTTGTTTCTACTTGAATTTTTCATTGAACTACCTTAATGAATAACTGGGATGAACCTTTTAAGCATGTATCAATACACGATTAAAAGCAATGCTGAATTAGAAAAATTAGAGACTAACAAGAGTAATGTCTAATCAACAAGATCAAAATACAAACTTCAAACTAACAGTTTTTTTAAGGAATTTCAAACCAGCATATTAAGGGGTTGTTTGTTATAAAATAAAATAAAAATTAAAAGTCTCTACAATGTTTTAGTTTTTTTCTACTATTTTTTTAACAAATGATTGACCCATTTCATATTTCACAATGTAATATTAATTTCTTGTTTGAAGTTACCTCAATAAAACCACCCAAAATAATTGTCTCTTTTCATTTTTTTAATATAATATATTTTCCTTCTAATTATAACTCTGATTAACATCATTTTCATCACTTACAATTCAATATATTCTACTTTACATTTATGATAATGGAGAATGTATCAACAGTTGACAAGACACTCAAAACAATTTTTTCTTTCTTTTAGTTATACTTTCTTTTCTTAATACGTGTGAAATTAATAAAATATTCGGTTATTATGAGACGGATGAAGTAAGTTGCTTTGAGAAAAATAGAAGAGAGAGCATAGTACGTTGTGGATCCCATAACTTTTTGTTTTCTATTCTATAATGTGAAGGAAATGAGAGGAAGATTAAAGTCTCTTGTGTCATTGATTTTTTAATTAATCATAAACTATTTGTTTTCCAAAACTCATAGATATTTTTGTCTTACAATAAAATACTAACATTTTTTCCCTTCTGTTTCTCTCTCCTTTCTCTTATATCAAATAATATAGCAAATAGTCATTTCAATCATTGAATATGCAACGAATAGCCACAATAATATCTCAATGTACCAGAATTTTAAATAGTCTTTGATTGTACAGTATATTAGTCAAAATAATCTCTTACGATAAAATGACGTTAATATTCTCATATTAGTCATTCAATATACTTATTTATTATCATATTAGCTCTCATAAGTACTTATTTATTATCATATCAGTCTCAATATAAAAAAGAGTTGATGTCACCATTATTAAAAGACTATTTTAATGTTAGGGATTTTGACAAACGAAATGCACCACCAGAAACTAATTTAAAATTTCTATATATTAAACTATTGCGATCAGTTGTTACATATTCAGATATTATCATCACGATTACCTTCTACTCTATTTCTCATCTTTTTCTATATCCACAATCTCTCTCAAACTCTCTCATCCATACTTCTCTCTTAGAAACTTTTCTTCCCAACCAAACAGTGCTTACACCTTTCCAGACTTTCCAAAATCTAGAACAATCTCAAATTTGATACTCCCCCGTCTCATAATAAGCGAATCATTCATAATAAGCGAATCATTCGTTAAAAAAATTGTTATAAAATTTATTTCACTTTTCAATACAATATTAATTACATTTTTTTAATTATAACTTTAATTAATATTATTTTTATCACTTCCAATACTCTCTCCGACCCAAATTTTACGTCGTTTTGGAAAGAAAAATTGTCTCAAATTATATGTCATTTTACAATATCAATAAAACATTAATATTATTTTTCCTATCTAACTATTTATGACTACTATTTTTTTTTTAATTCTTTTACTTATTGTTCCCATACAATTTATTAAGAACAATTTTCTAAAACAACTCATAATATTTCTTTCCCACACAAAATTAATTATATTTCTTAATACGTGTAAAATGCCTAAAAGTCATACAATTTAGAACGAAGAGAGCATATTCTAATTTGCATTTATAAATGCATCAATATTTAAAATGATTTTTCTCTCTTCTACTTCTACATTTTTTTAATGTGTAAAATGAAGAGAGAGAAAACTAACTTATAATGGGACGAGAGAGTAAGCAATTAATTTAAAATTAATTATCTTTTTACTTGGAAGATATAGAAACTATAATCACAAAAAATATTAGAAACCATTGAAAAATGGTTCTTATTGGAATCAGTTTGTAATTTTTTTTCTTCTTCCATTTTTACATAATCAATAACAAATAAACAAAAACTAGACAAAAAAATAATGTAATTTTTTTAGGGGAATAATAAATTATTATTGATAAAAAAAATATATATATATATATATCATTGATTGTTCTTAATGATAACGATGGCATGCTCTGTTTTCCACCTCTAAATTTTATATGCACCCAAGTCTTTAACCTATTCGACCGTATTCTTCATCCTGCAGGCCACAATCGCATCTAAATTAAAAACCCTCCACGAACACGCTTAATCTCACAGAAAAACCAACAAATTTATGTTCGTATCAAGTTTCTTCATTTATAAACTTCGAATCTACTCGATACATTACATCCATGTAACCAATAACCAATATTAAAAAAAAAAAAAACACAACAAACTAAAATTGGGTCATTTCATTGAGAGGATAACAAACAGTAAATTTTTCAAACCGTTTTACCATATTCACAGCTTCTGGTCAAAAATTACTTTCTTGAAGATCTCTCCTCTCTTTCTTCTTAACCCTTCTCCGTAGTAAAAAAAGGAAGGTTAAACTTGGAACTTCACTACTACTCTTCTTTTTTTTCCATCTTCTTTCCTTTTTTGCCCTTTTCTTTGCTTTATCGAGAACATTACATTACTGTTCCATTTTTTTTTCTCTCTTTACGCCTAATTTGAATTTTGAAACTTCAAAATTCAGTTTCTTAACTACTAATTAAGCAGCAGCAACCGTCCCTGTACGAAAAGAGTAATCTTGTGCTTTGTTTGGTGATGAAGATTTTCTTTGCTCTTTTTTTCTCAAAGCCATTGATGAAGCAATGTTCATATTCTTCTCTTTCGCTTCATCAATCTCTATTTGTTCTTGTCTACACTCTTCACTACAAAAAGGTGTATCCCCTCTGCAATACCAAACAAAAGTAAAATAGATCTAATCAAAACCAAATCAAAACAATTAGAAGAATAATAAGATAGATTAAGGAAAATTGATTAATTAATACCTGTACATGAAGATATCTTTGTTTCCCAAAGCTTTTTTGCAAAGAAAACAAGATTGAAGAAAGTGAGGTTGATGATCTTCAAATCTAGCATCATAAAATCTACCACCAGATCTAGGAGAATTAGCGTTGTTTCTGAGACCTCTATTGTAAACAGTAGCGTAACCATAACCTAGAGTTCTTGAAACAAAACCGTTCTGATTAGAGAAATGATTGTGACCAGAATAGCCAGGTTGAATGTCTGTTGTTGTTGTAATTGAAGCCAAACCATCGTCTTCTTCATCGTTCAAGAAACAGTGTCTTTTAGAAGAAGTAGCCATGGATGAATGAAAGAGAATTAGGGTGAATAGAATAGAATAGGGTGAATAGAAATGGGAATGGAGAGAAAAGGAGAGAAGAAAGAATGAGTTTATATAAAGTAGTTGGTAGGTGAAGATGAATTGAATTGTATGCGGAATTGAGAGGGGATTATAAACAGCGGCAGGTTACAACTTACATGAATCCGTCCTAGTGAATCCATTGGCTTAAATGCACTTTTTTAATCAATTTTTCTGTTTAGTTTATGTTTATGCTTATTTTTATTTTTATAATTGCATAATTGAAGGAGCACTCAAAATTGTGCCATTCATCATGGACGAAATTACACCAATGCCATTTATGAGACTTTAGTTAAGGAAATTATTATTAATCATTAAATGGGAGTGTTATAGTTATTAAAATTCTAAATACTTTATTTTTCTATAGTCCCCTAAAAACTCTCATATTAGATAGTTAGATTAGATGACGCAAATCTCTTATAGTTTACACAAAGTTCTGAATTCAAATCCAAACTTGAACATGCAACAACGTCAAAATTCATAAGAAGAGGTTGTCGTTCATTAAAGTCTCAGAAAATTCGATGGACTAGTTTATGCAGTTACGCACGGAAGATGTCTTTTTTTAACAAAATCATTACACTTGTCAAGCTCTGTAAAATTAAGAGTTTAAGGACTATGCATTAAGGATGTAAAATACTTTTACACTAATCTCTAATATAAATCGCCATCTTACCAAATATGAATAGATTAAAGATAATCACAAAATTATTTTATTAGATCGTAAACATAAAAACTACTATTTTACACTAATGATCCATATTTTTTCTCTAAAATTATTAACAAAGACACTAAAAAATATTCATGTAATCTGAATATAATGGGATTGAGATGTTAATTCACAGTCAATTTTTACACACATATAACCAAAATCTGAATATAATGGGAATTAGACAAATACTGATTTTTTTTGGTTTAGTGATGGTAAGTATTTGTGGCATTTTGGTGGTTTAAAGAGAATAGAAGGGTTAAAAATGAGAAAAAGAGAAGGATCTTGTAGTTAAACTTTACAAAGTGGTAGGGTCCATTTTGGACCAAACTGCACATGTCCCTCTCTTCCTTGTCCTCTCCACGTCAAATTGTGCTGGGAGAAAGGAAGGAAAATTGGGTTGGGTCCCAAACTCATGTAGCGCGCGTAAGAGTAACGGCAGCACCGCCCATGTCCTACACTACACTTCTCAGGAGCTAGTTAAATGGACCCACCAAGGCTACCTGCCCCACATTCATCAAATCTAACCTCAACTAACCACACACACTCCCACAAACACAAATAAATTACTACTATTAGTTGTGTCGTCTTATAGGACGATCTTTTTACTTCATTTGTCTTTTCACATTAACCTTTTTTGGTTAAGGAAAATAAAATAAATAAATCTACTTTTTTTTCTTTCAAAAAGAATATTCTACTTCTTTAACTAGTTTAGAATGATTAATTAAATGAACCAAAATAAGTTTATTAATTTTATAATTATATTTAGTGTAAATAATTTACATAATTTTTAAAGTTAAATATTCTTTTTGTCCATAAAAGATAAATGAAAAGGTTTATTTTTGGTTTCTAACCCCATAAAATTTGAAGGTTTTTATTTTGTCACCGCCATAATTTAATATCAATTAATGACCTTTTTTTCCAACTAGGATTTAAATTAAGTAGGTTGAACTTTACAAGGATTTATTTAAACAAATTCAACTTTTATTAAAAAAAATCTTTGGTACATTTTTCCTTCGTGTTTAATGATCTCTACTAATAAAATTCATTTTGTTTAAATTCCCTTTCTCCCTCCCTTCAAATCGATGATGGTAATTTCAATAGACCTTCGTGTCACAGAAGAGAATATTGATCTAATCTTTTGAAACTACAGTGTGACGTATATTTTTGGGTTAAAACTTACCCGCCAACCAATATAGTGTTGGTAACAACTTGAATATGTTCCATAAAACAAAGGACCTAGCTAACCAGTACCTTTAAGACAACGATTAAGAAAACTAAAAGTGGTAGTTTTGCATTAAAAATTATAACTTTTTGACTTCTAAAAAGTTGAATTCAACACTTTTCATAATTTTTAACAAATTATTTCTATTTATGTTCTTTTAACCAATGTCTCAAACCCACAAAAAATTCAATGACTTGAACCGTGAAAATGTCTTATTGTAAAGAATAATAAAAAAAATAAACTCAATGACGAACAAATATAAGATAAATAAAGTTTGTGGTAATCTTAAATAAGCATAAAATTACACTACTATGTTCAAACTTATATTCTTTCAACAAAAAAAAAGAGTTCAAACTTATATACCGTAAAAAATAATCAAAATTATATGATCAAACAATTATATGACCAACGTTGTGTTCCTTATGCGATGTAAGTCTTTTTATTTTTTTGACCAACACTTTTTAAAAGTGTGGTTGAACATAAAAACAGTTCAAAGACATATTTTGCAATTAGGTTGTGGCGGAGCCAAAAATTTTATAGAGTCTGGACAAAAATTATACATTTCATGCGGATAATTTTATAAACTTCTCAAATATTGGTACTTCCTTCATGCGGATAATTACACATTTTCTGCGGATATACCTTTTATGCGGATCCTAAAATCCTAAGGAAACAATTACCTACGAAGATATTACATTTACCTGGGAACATACACCCTTGGCAAAATCTGCAGGTAAATTCGCAGGAAAAGCGAGAGGTTCTAGTAATGGTTGGGTTTGCTACAAAGAAAGTAGAAGCTGAGCCTTGACTAATGTCCAGGCTAGCTAGGGGTGGCTCCGCCCCTGCTCTTATATCACTGCAAAGACTTATAGACTCAATCTTATTTGTTTAAACTTAATTACATTTTAGAATTTTATATTGACTTGTAGAACATTTTTTGTTTTCCTAAAAAAACTTGTAGAACTTTGTTTTTTTGGGTAAAGTTTCAAGTTATATCAATTCATTAAGGAGAATATAAACTATTTAAAATTAAAATGTCATAAACCTCGCTATTGACTCTTCGCTTTCTTGAATAAAAAGTGCATGTAAACAGTAATAACCACCAATACAGTAACATTTATAAGAACGGCTGTAGAGGCAGATTTATATTAAAAAAATTGCTACAAAATGTATATAAATTTAAGAGAAAAGATACTTCTACAATCATTTTTGTGACAAATTTTTAACAACTCTCTCATGCTTACTCTCTCCAGTCTTAAATATAAGAAAAAATTCTTTTTTTAGGTTCATTAAATAATTAATGTATCTGTTTTATAATGTAGATCAGATATATTAACTACTCAATGAACCCAAAAAAGGAATCTTTTCTTATATTTGAGATCGGAGGAAGTACATTATACTCTTCTTTTTCTTCTCTTCATTGTTTTGACCAATAAAAAAAATTGTCACAAAAATTATTATTAATGGTTATTCAAATATCCAACTCTAAATTTAATTTCAACCTCGTAATCACGTTTTTCTCACCTCTGTAAAAAAAAAATTGTCATATTAATGTTTTTCCTATTGAAATCACCACAATATTTATTTTAGTCACGGGTGTGATCGGTTGATAGTGAACATCATTTATTTCCTGCTATAGAGTTTGAATAATTGAAGTATTGAACCCCTTGACTAAGTAAAAAGCAGTCGGAGTTGAATTTTGGTTCAATAAATTAAAAATTAAATCAAATAAATTCAAAACTGCACGTTCTAATTATATTTGGTTTCATATTTTAATTTTTTTTTTATCAAGCCCAGTTTTTTTAAAATTTTATGACGTTGTGTTGAAGTTGTTTTTCTTATGTATTTTTGTTTTCCAAATGGTCACATAGCTATTTTTTTTCTTTCACAAAGGTCACATTCTACTGGTCAGACGAAAATAAGTAAGAAAATCTTAAACGAACAAGTATTTTTTTGTGGGCAAAAATTATGTGTTATTTAAAAACACATCATCTCCGTTATTTTATCAATTTTAAAAAATATAATTAATTTATTATATCTAAAATTCACAGTCATTTATTGAGGTACACAATATTTTATCCTTGTATAATACTTTCACGTTTATGGTGCTTTTGACCCGTTGTAAATCATGTTCATCCACGTTTATGGTCGATCGGTGGAAGAAATGCTTTGTGAAGGAATGTGATGACGGGAAATTGATGCAATGAAGATTACAATGGAGGAGGATACCTGCAAACACCTCAACGCTACTAGTTTGAGTGATTCAAAAGCCTAATCGAACAATAGCCACATCATGTCGATTTGGACTATATGCAAATGCTCTTACATTCAAGTAATAAAGATGATAAGAGTACGAAGTTTTTAGGTGAAAAAATATGTTATTTGAATTGTTATAAATGAGTGTATCGTTATAAACACTGAAAAGGAATCATTGGAGAATGATAGAGGGCACATTACATATATTGTTCTTTAATGTTCAAGTTTGATTGTCGTTGGACATCATTACAATAAATTAAAAAAATAATATTTATATAATTATTTTATAATAAACTTATCTTATACTCACATTATGTTTTCATTCTCTTTTTATTTTTCACTAATAAAAGAAAAAAGACAGTCATAAAAGTTATGATAAATTGTTACACAAATATTGCTACCCATTCAAATACAGGAATTGGTTCAGGTTGGATTGGCCTTAATGAAAATGAGCCTGATTTGGCTATAGGGATTGATTACATCGTTTTCAATTTATTTAATAACGTTATTTACATAATGACATACTAAAATACTATGAATTTGAAGTCACATCAAGGCAACGGTCCAAATAAACGAGGCAACAAAGTCGAAAAATAATCGACAATGTCAATGGAGACGGTAGGAAAGTATAGTGACGCGCTTTGAATGCAAGTAAGAAAATATAAACCCAAAAACTACCAAATAGGCAAATACTGCAAGTTGCCCGCAGTCCCGCTCCAAAACCAAAACCCACGGTTCCGCTTTTTCCCTGAACCTTGCTTCTCACTCCACTTCCAATGACATCACTCTCATTCATTTCATTTACATTTTTCAGATTTTCTGTCGTTTTCCTTCACAAACAACTCTTCTGGTAGTGGGCCCCCTTTCTATTATCGTTGGGCCATACCAAGACTGACAACATAATCATGTTGATGGCGTGTTCTTTCTTTTGTTTGTTTTATTAAAATAAAATTAAATAAAACTCATATATTCTTCTACATATCAATAAAAAAGTATTATATTGAAATTGTTAAATTGAATATCGGGAATGAGTGTTGTTGAATTTTGTGATTGAGATTTAAATGTACAATTTATTTAAAATTTAATTGAATTAAATGTAAAACAATGTATATTTGAATATATGGACGTGAATTGAATTAAACAATAAGTTACAATATAAAAATAAATAATGTGAAAGTTAGATTTAAACTCAAAATCTATGATAGGAATCAATTAATTATACTTGAGAGCGTTTTAAGTCTAATATATCAAACCGGATAGAATCGATTGTGTTTGCTCCAAATATGAAATTATACACATGGAGTTGGGATTCTTTCTTCTTTTTTTTAGAGGGAAGAATTAGGATTCTTTGTGTTTAGTGTCATTTCCATTTCTTTCATTTGAAGAGATAAAAACATAAAGTTAAGGCCTTAAAATGGTAACTTATCATGAAAATATGTGTAATCAGTGCATTGAAAATTGAAATATTTGACTTTTTTTATAAAATAATTTCTTTTTTTGGAATCCTTAAAGAGTGCTCCGGAGACACTCGTTAACAAGACCCTTTTTCTTAATATGTGTGAAATGAGTAAATAACTCAGTTAATCCGGTACGGGAGGAGTACTGTTTAAAAATTATAAATCTTATGTGTTCACATGAGAACCCATAAATAGATTTATTCACTATAGATGCTCCAAGAGCTATAAATTTTAGACACAATATTAAATAAAAAAGTCTTGCTCGCGAGTATTTTTAGAACACTCTTTGAGCGTTTTAAATTAAACAAATATTATTTGAAAAGTTCAACATTTTAATTTTCAATGAATTGAATTCATATATTTTTACGAGTAATTACCACTTATATTCCTTAAAGAAGAGGACGGATTGGTTTTTGGAGAGGGTGGAAGAAGAAAGAAAAATGGGATATTTTTGTCTTTTCACATGAGTCATAAGTCATTAAGGGCAAAATGATCATTTTAGATGACTTTTGCTCTGTCATCAAGTCTTTTATCCCGCAACTTGTGCCACGTTATCAATTACATGCTACATCAGTAATCAAATGAGATTAAGACTAAAATTAAAATGATCAAAATTTATAGCAGTTACTTAAAAAGATTAGTAAGTTCAGAAGACCAAGACGAAAACAACGTATATTTATAGGATTGAGACCTATTTAAATTAAAAAAGACGTAAACACGACTAAAAATAAAAATATAGCATCATTTTATTTTTTTTACGAATATACTCCATTATTTAACTTTAACTTATGTACAAATTAATTTATTTGAAACTGTGAGCAAGTGTTTGCTCTACAACTGAACCAACGTTGGCAATGGCGTATTCCTTCTTTTTAAGAATTTAAAATTGTTTCAATGCTTTTCTCGGGATTTGTTTACGTTTATTGCTCAATGAAAGTGATGAAATAAACAAAGCAGGTTTCCCCATGACTGGTGTTATGTGTTCACCTTTGAGAGTTCGACACGACCTGTTATGCCTATGCCACCCACTGCTAACGTTTAACCACGTGTCTTTCAACGTGGCATTTGCTGACATACATTACTATTGATTTTTTGCCACTTGGTTCTAACGTAACGGAAGACATGAATTTTTTAATTTTTTTTCCCCAATATCCCCTCACGTTAGTCAAGCATTTATGTTTCCTTTACTGGTAACAAATCAGGAGTAACAGAGACGTTGATGACAATCCTCTGCTCCGCGGAATATTATTGCCCATGCATTGACTAAAATTAGTTTCTAACTACACTATTTACGTTGGATTTTGATTAATCTTTTCTGTAACTTTTTACATTTTAATACTTGAGTAAAATTGCAGCAACTTTATGTCATTGATAAAAATAGTTTCTAACTACACTATTTAGAGAAAATTAAGTAATTGAATTCAAAGGTTAATAAATTTCAGATAAATCAATCCGAAGGGTGTGTTTGGTTGCGAGAAGAAATTGAGAAGAGAGAAAGAGATAAGAAATAGAGTAGATTTAATATATTGTTTGGTATTAAAGAAAGAGAAGAGAAATTGAAGAAAGAGAATTTTGTTTAATTTATAAAAGGACAAAAATATCCTTGTGCTAACAATATTTATATAAAAGTAAAGCATACGAAAGTTTTTTATTTGTCATGATTTATCTTTTTTTTTATTTATGTTACGGTAGAGTTTTTTTTATTTTATTTAACATTTATTAAAAGGGCAATACTACTTAGGTGCAGTACCGTAGGTCCAGTTGGTACTGTTCCCAATCAAATAATAACACGTGTACTAAAAATAGAAAATTAAGTGTTTCAATTTGCAACATATTTCCTGATTCCATCGTCTCCGACTCTCCGTGATAGAAAGCTTGTTGTTATTTTCGCACCTCCCGAAGCTGTGAGCCTGTGACCTCTTTGATTTCAAGACCTCCATCGCTCCACCATCACGTAACACCATGATGAAACTGTGATGGGCCTTGCCTTCACCACCATGCCCTCCAAAAATCACAAATTGAATTTGTTTGATGTTGATTTATATCTTTTATGCATTCAAGGCCATGGATGAAGTGATTTCAACATTGGTTTGGTTTGTCATCGGAACTGTTAAGGGTAACCACAGAACTAGATGAGTTATTAAAAAATTATTTGATTTTTTTAATGAAATAAAATGGCCACGCGTCATAATCTAATTGGTAAACTTGGAAAACAGGATGACCAACACATAAGGCGCTGTATTTAAGTTTTCTCCTTGTTAAAACTAATCAAATAAATTGTAAAATGCTTTTAAATTATACTATGTTGAAGCGGATATATATTAAGCAGCTCAAAATTAATCTTCTAGTTGTATAATTAATCTTTGTAACATGTAAGCATGGGAAGGAGAAAGGTTTTGTACTAGTGTAAGGGCAAAACTGAAAGATTATAATATTGTTTCATTTCTTCCTTCTTTCTTTGCATGCTAGCCGAGAAAAGAAAAAGCTGTAGGTCCCACCTTTTTTTAGTCTCTCTCCAAGTTCTCCTCATACCAAATAGGAGAAGTATGGTCTTTCTCTTCAACTTCTCTCTTCTTAATTTCACTCCAACCAAACACAGTGGAAGAGTCCAAACTTGACTGTGAAACCAGTTACTTCATCATCACAGTCAAAGTATTTATAAGACATACATGTAATCAAATGATAGCAAGAGTGACCACTGACCACCAAGGCACCAACGTATAAATGAAACGTTATAAACTTTCATAGGAGTAGAAAAGCTACCGTCTAACCAAGAGAGTTTGAATGTAGCATAAGATGATAGACTTCCATAAAAAAATAAAATTTAAATTTTTGAAATATTACATGTCTATCACATATAATAGAATTACCTTCAACAAAGAAATGTGATAAACAAGAATTTTTTTTTGTCTATTTGATAAAATAACAAACATCAACTAAAATTCACAAACGCAACCGTAAAATTCCGATTTAAATTCAGATGAAGAAGACACTTGATCTATCAAAATTGATATTGTTGAGCAAGTTAATTTTTTTACGATATTTATTTTTAAATTTTTAATAAAAGTGTAAACAAAGTGAATTATAATTGATTAAAAGAAGGAATTTTTGAATGAATTTTATCTCAAAAAATTAGTGTAGCCTTGTTTTATTTTATTTTATATGTGTTAGCTGTGAGCACATCATAAAAGGAAAATCATGAAGCTACTTTTAGAAAAAGATGTTTTGTTGAGTCCATTCACTGGCGCTTGAGAATATTCATGGAGATCTAGTGTATATTGTTCTTGATTTCTTCTCAATCCAATTATTACATTCCATCAAATAGCTGTGTCACGCAACATTTTAATCTAGATGAATTCACATTGCGTAAAACTTACAATAAGAAGAAATTATAATTAGATTTTGAATTTGTGGGATAATTAATACCCACTATGCACCATTCATGAATGAAATCAACTCTCCTGCTTTTAGAATGGTACACAATTTGAGTTTAGTTTTTATTGTAAATTTGTAATATTATTTGAGATGGCAAAACTTTTATTGAGGCATTTCTGAGGATGGAGGCAAGAAGAGGTGTGAACCATACTAATTTCATGTGTGTTCTTATTACTGCCTTTGTGGTGTGTGTTTTTCATCTAATATCATAGTTGACTGGGAATTTCTCGTAACAATACTCCATTATTACACGATTAAAGAGTGAGATTCATTTGAGTCAATATTAAGACAATTAATTATAAAGTTCATAGGTTGGAATTTTATTAGGGGTGAATTTACACGATAACTATAGTAAAATTAGCGGTTGAACAAACTTAAAAATATGAAATAACATAAAAAAATAATTATGTTCGATTACTATTTTTTTTCAATTAATACAACATAGATAAATTTAAAAGAAAAATGATAAGCTATAACCTAAATCACAAAGCATGATCATAATTCTTTAATGCAAAAATTGAAGTTACACAATCTGGACCTTGATTTAGCTAGAGCTGTCAGAACGGGCTACCCAGCCCGCGTTGGGCCGGCCCATGGCGGGCTTGGGCTTTTGCGGGCCGGGCCAAAAAGGCCCGGAAGATAAACGGGTTAAAAAATATTTGCCCAAGTCCGGCCCTTTGCGGGCTGCGGGCTTTCGGGCCAGCCCGGTTACTTTAAGATTTTAATTAAAAAATTACAATAAAAAATAACAATCAATGCTAAACTTCCCAAATTACCAAATTTACTTTTAAGGGACATACAATTTTTTGTATGACGGCCTAAATGTGTAGTTCCACCTGTAGACTGACAACTCAATTCTTTCCCACAACCCTTGCATTTACACTTCTCTTTTCCATCAGCACTGGGACCAATCTTTACAAGGTCGTTCCACACATCAGATGTTAAGGCCCTCGTCTTCTTTTCCACTGGTGTGTTAGTGTTATCTTGTGGGTTGACCTCTTGAGGTTGATTAACTTGTAGTTGAGGTTGATTAACCTGTAGTGGAGGGGTTTCAAGAATTTGAAGATCATCATCATCATCCGACACCACACGTTTTCCATTACCACGAGCATTCATATTGAAAGCAATGTACTATCTGCAAATTTCACAAAATTGACATAAAACACCTTAAATTAGAGAATCAAAGAAGTAGAGAATTTAAATCAGAAAACACATGCCCAACACATCTCTTTCATGAAAGCCTTAAATTAGTTTTTGTTTCAGTGGTACTGGTACATACATGAATTGCAAATGGAAGTGAGGTAAAGTTTAAGTATAACTACATCTAATACATGCAAAGTTGAACTCAAAGTACCTATTCTTATATATAATATAACGCATGAAAAACAAATCAATATTTTAAACAAATCAAATCACAAGTTAGCATTCACTAAATATGATCCACAACAAATTTCAATATTTTAAACAAGTTGTATTGAATGCTAATAATAATAATAGAGCAAAGCATAGATTAAACTATGTACACACAATTACGACTTCAGGAAATACTCAACTCTCGGCCTCATAATTTTTTTCCATACAAGAGTCAAAAATTCAAACCACCAATGTATGAAGACACACTCAGACAGTTGCATAGCAGAATAAAATTCTAATAATCTAGCTGGGATCCACGACCTGTGTCAGTAACTTCTATATTGGTGAGTGACAATATTAGTTTTTCCAAATCCTATAAATGCTGCACATGGGAAAAAAACCACATTCTTGGGGCTTTCCATCTCTCAGATAAAATGGTAAAATTACATTATCTTGGCATCTCATAAAATTACCTTAAAGATGCAGAATCAGCCATAGGTTTAGTTGGAACAGGCGGTGGTGTAGTTAGGGAAATGTTGGACACAGGAGCAGCTGATAATCCAATGTTTCATATGCATCTCAAATTCTCCAACCTGTCATAACAACAAAAGTCAAATAAAATCATTCACAAGATCCATATATACAATAGGCTAAAATTGTCCAATCTGTAAAATTGTCTATCATCAAAATTCAAAGTTCACAAAAAAGAAAAGTAAGATGGCTCACCAAAGAAAAGAGTGATGTGCGGCGATGGTGGAGGAATGATGTGCGGCGGCGGTGGAGGAGTGATGTGCGGCGGTGGTGTGGAAGATCTAGGGTTCAAACTTCAGAGAAAAGAAGAGAGAAGAGAAGAGAAGAGAATGCAGTGAGTGTGAAGTGAATTGGATTTGGGAGTGAAAGTGAATTGTGAAGTGTGAAGTGGCTGGTGGCGGCAGTCTAGCGGCACCGCGTCAGAGAGAAGAGAAGAGAATGAAGTGAATTGGATTTGGGAATTGGGAGTGAAAGTGAAGTGAAGTGAGTGAGTTTGGGATTTTGGGTTGGGCTTAGCCAAACATCAATTTTTTTTCCTCAATGGTGGGCTGGGCTGGACTGTAGTAAATTTAATGTTAAAAATTATTATAAAATAAACGGGCTACCCTCGGCCCAGTCGGGCCAGCCCGCAACGGGCTCGGGCTAAAAAGGCCTGGTTTTAAACGGGCCAAATTTTTTATGTCTAAGCCCTTCATTTTTCGGGCTTTTTCGGCCCGGCCCGACAGGCCTGGCCCGTTTTGACAGCTCTAGATTTAGCTCGATCTCATAGGGCTAAGCAGAGGGACTTGAAAAGCTTTTGAATAAAAAGCATGTCAGAGAGAGTGGCACAAAGAAAGTTGGTGATCGTAGAGGGTAATGAAGTAGGAACATGCATCAAAGGACAAGGACAAGGACATGGACGAATGTATGTTGAAGGTTGTTTGAGCATGTACCTACATATAGTTTTTAGAATTTTTTATTTTTAGTAGTATAATATACAAATAGTTTGAATTTTGACTACACATGACTCACAATTATCACATATCCTTTCTCTTTTGGTCAAACTTATCTCAAATCTTTTTTAGATAATATGGATATTATCAAAAATCGGATGCAAAGTCAAAAGAAAGATGACTAATTAATTGATTATTTAGTTACTTATATATTGAGAGGGATATTTTTATTGATATTGAAAATGAAAAAAAAAACCATTCAATGTTTCCATAGTATATAACGCTACAAATTTTTATATAAGGTGCCCTACTACTTTTAATAAAGAAAACTTATTATATAGCACCGCATTGAAAAAAAGTATTAATCACTTCGTTCCAATTTAAGCGAGTTTTTTCTCTCTCATTTCACATTTATTAAGGACAATTTTGTAAAACAACTCATAATATCTCTTTCCCACATAATATTAATTACATTTCTTAATACGTATGAAATGCCCAAAACGTCGTACAATTTGGGACAGAGGGAGTATTGAATTAGGAGTGTTGGAAGTAGTATTAATTAGAGTTATAATTAGGAAAAAAAGTAATTAATGTTGCATTGAAAAGTGAAATAAGTCAGTTATTTTAGAACATTATTTTTTTTATAAAATGTTCACTTATTATGAGACTGAGGGAGTAACATTTACAAAAATAAAATTGCAAAATATATTGATCTTATTAGTATGTGCAAATATAAAATCTTTTGGACACTTACGAATATCCTCCATACGAAGTTTAAAGATCTGACTGAACTAACTGGTTTAATCTGGAACTAACAAATTCGTTGGTTAATTTAACCTAAGTTATATCACAATCTAGTTGAAACATGATTGAATTAGGTTGAACTGCAATTCAACTATATTTGGTCCAACCAATTTTCATTTTATATATTAATTAATTTATTTTCCTTAAAAAAATTAATTATTTTATTTGTTATCTAATTCATATGTGGTTGAACCAATTGAATCATGATCCAAAAAAATTATTCATTTGATCTTTGGCTTGGTTTTCAAAACATTGTCTATATTAATTTATTTTATATACATGTTAGTAAATAGAGACAATGTTTTATTTTATACATTCATAAAACCTTTTTTTATTTTACACATACAAACATTATGATTATTTCCTTATAAATAAAATGTATGGCTTTGTTGGGGGATGGGGTTTATAAAATTTAGAGTTTTCGTTTTTTTTTTCCCCAACAAATGTATGATTGTAGTTTGAAAATTGCTCGTATGACTTAAAAAAACGTCATTTTGACACAAATAAATTACCTTATTGGGGAAACCGGCATCAGTTAACTGCCGCTGGCCTCAGCGATAGTTAACTGCCGTTGTTTTCTGTATCTTAAGAACGTAGGAAACTGCAGTTTCTGCTTACAAAGTTCAAAACAACACAAACCCAACTTCACCCCAACTTCAATTGCACGAATTTGAGCCAAATTTCTTCAAGTAATTAACAGGTGAGTTATTTTCTTCCTATTTCAATGCAATGTAGGTTGTTTAGGGTGTTAGTTTTCATAATTTTAGCATAACTTTAGTGTTTAGGTTAGGTTTTTGAAATTGCAAATTATGTTAGAATTTAATGTTATAATGTATGGTTCTTGCTGGCATTGTTGTTTAAAGTAGGTTTAGGTACAATGTAGTTGTTTATATGTTCAAATAACACTAACTGTGCTCCTAATTTAGAATGCACAAAAGGTGTTTGATGAAATGCCTAAGTGAGAAAATGTTGCTTTTTTTGCAAATATGTTCAATTTTATAATATATATATATATATATATATATATATATTAATGATTATAAGTTTGCATTTTTGATTTTTTTGGCAAGTTTGATTAGTTTGGATATGATAACCATATATACATTTCAAAGGAACTTCAATTGCTTAGTTTGATTAGTTTGGATTTTTGTGTTATAATGTATATATCTATCAAATATCAATCAAAATCATATATGCCTAGAATATTTATCCTTTATATATGTATACATTTACGTTCCTTTGAAATGCCTAAATACATTGTCCACTTATGTGTAATTTTTTTTAAATTTGTTTTGTAAAGATGTGGCTAGGGAGGAGGATGAGCAGCATCGACTTGTTAGAGAGGCCAGGATGCACAAAGGTAAAGAGGCGAGTACCGCTAGCGCTCGGAGAGAGAAGGTGGATCAAAACCCGTATGTCCCAAAGGCTCGGAAGCGCAAGGACCCAATGCTAGTTGGAGAGGGCTCACAGCCGCAGATGGATTACTCCTCCCAGGTGGTTGATCCGACACAAACGTATGAGTATGCAGAGGGATTTCAAGGATATGATTGGATGAAGGAGAAGAATATGTTTTATCCGCCGTAGGAGAAGGAGGAGACAGAAGATGAGGAGGTGGCAGACGGATTATCTTGATGCAGATAATGTAGTTCCTGAGGGTGAGCCTGAGCCCCAAACTCGGCGACGTCGTCGTGTTTCATTGATACCGCCATGCCCTGTTGTAGGGCCACCCTTTCCTGGAGGTCCTGAGACCACGTCATTGTTGCCCGACTACGCGAGGCATGTGACGATCACTCTTTGGGTGAACCATCATAATGTAAGTGTTTAAATTCTTTATAATTTTTTAAATGTTTTAAAGTGATTAAAATTTGTAGCTTAAGTGTTTATTTAAATGACGCTTGCGTAAGTGTTTCAATTTTTTAAATCATGTAGCGTAAGTGTTTAAATTTTTAAAAGAATGTTGCATAAGTGTTTTAAGAATGTAGTGTAAGTGTTTTAATTCTTAAAAGAATGTAGCGTAAGTGTTTTAATTCTTTAAATTCTTAAAAATTTGTAGTGACAATGTCTTAATTCATTTGATTTTCAGATGTGGCATGATGGAGAGTATAAGTGTATAAATGCAGGGAGAAAGTGATGTAATATTTTTCTATCAATCAAAAGTAAGTATTGTATATCATCTCCACGAGGACTAGCGCGATATTCAAACCATTCAACAATCAATATTGTTCTAAGAGTATGGATTTAAAATGTGTGTTTGTGTAAACCTATATAAACTATTTGACATAAAATAAATAGAGAAGAGATAGGACCATTTCGCTTGGGGTCAGAGACACTCAACCAAGCGTAACAACTGCAATCTCACGATCAAATAACGAATTCTAACTTTTTAAACGATATTATCACAATCACTCAACAACATCATTCGTGTCCAAATGATGTCGTGATTTCTAATGGACTATTCAAAAGTCGATTTTCCAAACTATTAAACAATCACAGAGTCGATCGAATCGTTTAATCAACGATTTCCCAATCTATTAAATGACCCAAAAACATTAAGTTCTTGATTACAAAGTGATTATCAAAGATTAAATCCCATGTCTAGAATTAAAACTTAGATAGATTGTTATTCTATTCATAGATCCAAAAGTATTTGTCAATATCATTTCAAATCTCAATAAAGTTTTAAATACAAGAATAACAACAATATTAAATAAATAAGCTAGAACCATATATTAAAAGATCAAGAGTTTACATAATTGCTTGTTTGAATACCTCAAAACCCACAAGGGTAGATGTAGCTACATATGTCTATGCAAGCTTGACAAAGGATGAAAGAAAGATGAAGATTTCATACCTAGACTCATGATGTCTCAACAAATCTTGGGTAGAATCTACTCCTAACACCTTACTTTGTGTTTCTCTCTATAAATGTCATCTTTCTCTAAGAACCCAAAAAATCTCCAAAAATGGTGCTGCTTGTACAAGAAGAACGTGATCCTCCTTGGTTCCCCAAAAACACGTTCTTTTTTCCTGTGCGGCTAGCTTCCTTTTATCATGCTGTTGCCTTACTTTCTTCCAATTCGGGTCAACAACTCTCACTTGGTCAAAACCCATTTTTATTTAATTATGCATAATGATATTTATATTCATACCTCTCTTTCTTCATACTAATTGACCAATAATAGTAACAATACACTACTTGACTCAATAAACAAGGACATGACATTTTATTTAAAAGGACTTTAAATTAAGTACTAAACTAATAAAAATAGAATTAAAATCTATTTAAAAAGACTCTAAAAATGTGATATGACAGACTGTCATCAGAAAGGTGAGAGAGCTTGCTATGCCGGAGAAGGGGTTGAGGTGGTTTTGGGATCCTGTAGAGGCGTTTGGCCTAAATGGTTTGATATACACTGCGTATTCTAGTGTGACCCATGCCATGATACGTGCTCTATGCGAGAGGTGGCACACAGAGACCAGTAGTTTTCATCTATCTGTGGGGGATATGACGATCACTTTGGACGATGTGTATAATCTCCTCCACCTTCCCATTCAGGGCCGCATGCTGAACCATGACGCGGTAGTCGATCGGGCCTATGGGCTTACACAAATGATCAGGTTGTTGGGCATGTCAGATGCTGCTGCTAGGGCTGAGGCAAAGACTGAGTATGGTGCTTATATTAGTTATCCCATACTGAAGCGGCTTTATGAAGCCCACCTGACAAATACTAGGAGGTTGGAGGACCCACAGTCGAGGGAGGAGATGCTGGAGAGAGATAGGAGGAGGCAGTGGTGTGTGAGGAGTTTTCTTCTATATCTCGTCGGTAGTGCGTTGTTCACTAACAAAACGAACAAACACATCGATTTGATATATCTTGATTGTATGGCGGACTTGCAGACGATTGGGAAGTGGTCATGGGAGGGATGACCTTAGCTTACCTGTACGATTATCTGGATGATTCTGTTCGTTTGAATAATAGAACGATGGCTGGTTGTACGACTCTTCTTATGGTAATAATTTAATATTTATCTTCATTTATTTATGAATTTATTTTATAATCTTTACCATCATGTTAGATCATTTTTTCCTAAGTTCGACTACATTTATTTAGGATGTTATTATAATATTTTTTTGAAGTTTTTATAATGTATTAGATTTATTTAATATTTAACTCGAATACTTATTTTTGTGTATTATTTTTTTGTTGCAGGGATGGATTTTGGAGCATTTGTCAGGTCCGTACCCAAGGAGGCCTAACACGAAGTGGAAAAAGGAGAGACCATGTGCTGCGAGGTGGCTTACTAGCAGAGGGCATATAAATGTGCAGCATTACCGCTTACGGCTGGATCTCTTAGAGGTGGATGATGTGAGGTTTTCTACTTATGGTGATCACAGAGAAGTGCACCCTTTTCAGCTTCTGTGCACTTACTCGGGATGATTGATGTGCGGGAAGGAGAGGTGTACCGTCATTTACCTGAGCGGGTAAAGAGGCAGTTTGACTTTGTACAGGACATTCCCATACATCCGTCAGCTGTCGCTCAGATGCCTACGCAAATGCTGACCACTGTGTTGCTAGACGCTCAGGCGTGGTTTTACCCTGATTGGGTACATAGGTGTCAGAGAGCATGGCATCATGATCCCGGCTACATGGCTTGGTATGCCAAAGTCTCTCACCCACGTATTCTCCCACTTGATGAAGGATCTCCTCCCTGGCCGGTGAACATGAAGCAGATCATAGAGAAGGAGCATGCCAGAGAGATGCCTGACACACTGACGATCATCCGGGATGTGGTGCAGATAGCTGATGATATTGTGGCCAGGAGGGGCGAGATGACTAAAGAGGAGATTGTTCATGAGGTGATTCGGATTGGCACTACTGGTCGCCTTGCCCTTACGTATCAGATTGCTAGTTAGCGCAGGGGGCAGAGGCATCGTAGGTAGCAAGGTTGATTATCATTAGGCTTTTTTATGTACTTTTTGACTTTGATTATGATGATATATTATTATGACATTATCCATACCTTGTGATATTTCTATGACATTTACGTACGTATGTTTTATATTATTTCTTGCGCTTTAATTTTATCCTCTTAAATATGTTTTCGTACATTTTATATTCTTGAATTTGCAATTGGATGAAAAAAATTTGTTTATCTTGTTTGTTTAAGTATGAAAGAATTTGGTTATGAAAAAATTTGCAAATGAAAAATGGAAAGAGTGCTGCTAGAAATTGAACCAAACACGCAACGGTAGTTAACTACCGTTGGCACCACCGACAGTTAACTGCTGCCGGTTTCTTGAACGGTAGTTAACTACCGTTGATGGCTTTTTAGAAATTTACTTATGTTATTTTGAAGTTTTCAAGGTCGGAAAAGCAATTTTCTTTTAGTTTTAGATCAAGATAAAGTATGCAATTATTTTTCTTAGGCCCA
>Ga0315913_1000813_pt1 | contig 30707 bp, 14 predicted proteins | sample MpolsnodulesMG_FD_207736 | JGI IMG/M metagenome (GOLD analysis project Ga0315913, IMG submission 207736) | Medicago polymorpha root nodule microbial communities from Los Angeles, California, United States - small nodules | ecosystem: Host-associated > Plants > Roots > Nodule | place: USA...
TTGAATTATATACATCTCCACCGGAAAATAAACTGTAAGAGGCCAAAATCCGAGTGCACCAAGAAGTCCAACTATGTCATTGAAAAATGGAAGGAGCATTGATACCAAAGTTGTTAATATTACAAAAGTTGTCCTCCAAACCAATCTAAATAGGTTGAGCTTGCACATTTGTCTGCCAGGGATTGGAATTTTTATGTTCTTATTCACAAAATCACTCTGAGGGAATCTTTTCGCTGTGTAATTTTCAACGAATGCATAAAGGGGCTGGCAGTAAACTTGGTATGCACCAATGAGGTGGATAACTATGGCAACATTGGCTATGTCAAGGAGCCAAAATGGGTTATAGAAACCAAAACCGGTTAAAAGGTTTCCAGGACTTGAATTTCCAAATGCCGCGTATCCAAAACAGCCGCAAAGCATGTAGAAAAATGCTGTCGCTGCAACGCCGATGATTGTAGCCTTCTTCATTGTTTTTGCCTCAGACGGAGGTGGTGCTTTTACCGTGTCCTGATTCATAATAACATAATTTTTTAAATTTTGATTGAGCTTAACTCAACCCTATAAAACTAACTTATAAGAAGATAAATATCATTCATTATAATTATTTTTCAAGCCTTTTCTTTTTTACAATACAGGACTTATTTTATGCTTGTTGGAAATATTTTTATAAAGTTGTGGAACAAAACAAGTCTTATAACAAAGAAAATATAGGAAAATGAACTAATACCTGAATTTCTATAAGGATCATGGAGTATGAGTATGCAAAGGCTATGTCACCAAGAGCTTGCAAACTCCCCCAAACTTTCTGAGCTTTTGGTACATCAGTTACCCCGGCCACGGTTCCATCAATCTTTTTGTTTTCTATCACATGACCAATTTGAATCAAAGTTTTTTTTTATTACAGACAATAAAAGCAAAAAAATATATATGAGTAGAATTATATATACCTATAACTTTTCCAATGCCAAGGCCAAGACCAATTGTGGAGTATGTAAAGGACATAACAGCAGCTAAACTGGAGAGCCACCACAATTGATCAAAATCTGGAATTTGAGAGAATATAATTTGTACTGCACCAAATGAAATCATGTAAATATTGCTATTTATGTGACATGGATCTTTTCCACCACTTCTATGGAAACAATTTGACCTTTCAATTGCCCTGTTTCATACAGAATTAACCAAAGTCAATTATACCACTATATTCCTTAGATATTTTCTTGAATAAAATTAACTTTAACATATGAATAATATCTCATTAAACTTACATCATGCTTATGGCAGAAGCTATAGTGTATCCAATGGCAACTCCAACAAGGTTTAGATACTGAACTATCCCACATAACGTGACTTGAAAACCACCTAAACAAACATAAACACAAAAACAAAAGTAAACATTTCATACTGAAATTTTTTTGAATTTGCTTTTCTTTATATATATTCACAGAGAAGAATTTACCAAGATTGGAATGAACAACATCCATGTAAGTGTAGTTTCTCTTGCCATTGATAGGATCATCGTTACGATAACATTCACAAAGAAGAATGGCAGTGTAGTAAGTAACCCATGCAAAGAGAATCATGACAATAGGACCAGCAATCCATCCAAGTTGAGCAATAGCCCAAGCTAGAGACAGCACTCCAGACCCTACCACAGCAGTTATTACATGTGCACTTGCAGTCCAAACAGTTCCTGTGTTTTCATAAACACATTAGAATTTGGATCGAGTCTAACTCGGGCACAATCAAAATAAAAGACAATACTTAATCACCGGTTCTTTTCACGCGACCATCATCGTCGAAGTACTTAGAATCTCTTTGTTGATCAATGGAGACATCAAATGTTTGGTGATGATTCATGCTACCATTCTTGTCAACCATCTTTGTTATGATAGAAGACTATTGAACCCAAGTTAGGTTTATAAAAATTTCCAACTAATTATTGTGATGAAAAAGTAATCTTGATTCTTGAAATTAGTGAACAATGGGGAGTATGTATTTTGAAGAAAGGTTCTAATTAATAATGATTTATTATGAGGAAGAAACTTGTAAGAACGATTAATTCATGCAAAAGCTTAAAAAAAACTCAACGTACAAAAACTATAAGAGTTAGGAAGTACAGGCAAAAACAGTGATGTTGGAAGTCAAAGAAGAAAGGAAGAGACACAAAGAAGGTGTTTGTTGTGTGTATGTGTTGCCCTTTTGGGCACTCTTGATTATATAATATTAGATTGAAAAATGTTACCTGAACACCTTTTATTCATACACCCCATTGTACACCCCATGCATTAGGGATATTTTGGTAAGTTCATCTCACAACCACACTTTCTCTTTTATTTGTGTGGGGTCCAGATTGCCATGTGTCAGAATTCTGTGTGGGTGTAAAAGGTGTATTGCCACATGGGGTGATACATGTATCACCACTCTATTAGATTAGATGAGTTGAATATATATAAGGGAGAATGAGATTCCATACACTCAATTTGGTATGTTGAACCTCTCTGTTGTAGCATAATCTACAGCCATGTAATCTGTGGGTGCAATTAATTACAGAAGCAGAGAGGAACTCTTGTATAAAGTGATGGTTAGAGGACACAGGGAGCATGGTGTAAGAAATAAGATTTGTGACTTTTGATAAACAAAACAACTTAAGATAAATTCCTCATTCTATTTAAAAAAGTATTTTGCAAGTAAAAAAATACATTCGTCTCTAAATATAAGACTCTTTTATCAAAATTACAAGAATTAAGTTAGTTGACGGTGGTATTAAATTTGTATATAATTATTATTGTTTTTACACATTTACTCTTAAGAGAGAGAGTTAATTTATATTTTCAACATAGTATTTATTGTTGATTGAAGAAATACCAAAGAATCTTATAAAAAGAGACAATTGTTCTTCTTCTCAAAAACGTCTTATAATTAAGGACGGAGTAGTACACCATATATTTTGACATTCGATGTATTATATTAAAAATCTAATAACATTAAAATTCAGTAGTTAATAATAACCATTACATTTTAAATCCCGCAAGTAATACATTTTAATCGTAAAAAAAAACTACTATTTTTTTATATCTCGTAATTACAATTCAAATGATAAAAGATTCCATAAATATTTGATATATTGGGGTGTGGTTCAAATAGCAAGTCTTCACTATTCTAATGTGTGAGTTTTATGGCTAAACTCTTTAGAAGAGAAAAATAAAGAGTAATTTTTAACATTAAATATTTTTTAGTGAAAAAAATTATTTATTTATTGACAAGAAGTTATAGAAAACTCGATAAAAAAAAATTATGAATTTTTTTAAGGAAGAAGTTATGAAAAATTATTCACATGCTATTGTTTGGTTGATATCTTGATATCAAGAATATGAAAACTTTGAACTGTGTTTTATATCTTTTGTTTTTTTTATTCTTTTTCTCTTTATTAGTCTTTTTTTTTTCCTATGAAGAAAAATTTATGGTGAGGACTGGTACTACATTTTAAAGCAGAAAAAACTTTCAACTTTAAAGAACGTTTACTTATATTTCCCTCCCTTCAAAGCAGTTATCAAAGTTTGAACTCCTAGTTTTAAATTTAAAATATGACTTTTTACTGATAGATCATACCATCGTAATTCTTTATTATTAGTTTTATTGTTCGATATTAATGATATTATTTTATAATATTTTACGCATTTTAAGAAAATTGAAAATAGATTAAAAGAAAAAGAGTTGTGTTAACAACACGCTCTTTTGAACACTCTCTCTAATATTAACTCTCTTATTGATTTAAATCATCGTGAGTGTACACTTTGGAAATAGAACTCACACAAAGTGGTGGGACATGCATAAATTCCATCTAATAAAAGAGTAAAAGAGAGAGTGCTAGAGAGAGTGTTCAAAAGTGAGTGTTGCTAACATTTCTCAAAGAAAAATAATTAACATAATTATAATTGCTAATATTTAGTATAACGAATATAGTATTAATTTCGGGGAGAAAATTGGAATAACATAGTCAATACGAGACAAATGTAGTATTTAATTTTTAAGTAATCATGAAATCCCAAGGATCATAATGATCAGCAAGAAAGCAAGCATAAGAGTCCTAAGGTGGAGATACTCATAGAAACTCATTATAAAAATGAATAGATTGATAAAAGATACTCCCTCCGTTCCTTTTTAATTGTCACTTTTACAGAAAAATTTTGTTCCTATTTAACTGTCACTTTCAAAGTTCAATGCAACATTAAATGTTGTTTTACCAATACTACCCTTAAATATTTATTGCGGAGAGAGAAACATATGCAATGAAATATTAAATTAATAAGGTTATTATAGTAAAAGTAAAAACAATTGTATCAAAAGTAGTAACATGTATTGGTTTGTGTAAAATGTCAAAAGGTGACAATTAAAAAGAAAAGGATGTAGTAAATGAGAGTACAATAGTTATTTATAGGGGTGAGTTAGTCTAACTAACTCTTAACTACCTAACCAACCAACAAACCATAGTTTATAACTATGGTTTATTCACTATACTCATAACACACAAATCGAATTAACTGAAATTGGATAGCAAATTCTTCTACTTTTTTCTTATGTTATCCATGTAATAATTTTTTAGTGAAGATTAGTTTTCAAAATTCTAATTACAATAGCAAACTCAAGAAGATAACAAAAGTCTATAAACTGTTTTATTTCTTTCATATTCATTGGATCGAAGGAAGGAAAAACAAAAAGAAAACACTTCAGTCCATGTTCATGTTCAAGGTTCAACTTACAATAAACTTTAACAAGTATAATTATTCTAGTCGTGAACCATTCAACATAAATATTTTTCCTTGTAATAAAATGGTCTCATACAGTTGTGTACAAGTACAACATTTCCCCCTTCCAAAATTAATCCCTTCACACAAGCTGCAATATAAAGTATGTATCTCATGAAGTCTCAAATTATATACTGATCATACACAAATTAATGTAGTCACAATATGGAATCAATACACAGTCTTGAATGGCTTAAAAACTTTAAGATCAAGAATAATCCCAGCAACAGAACCAACAGTGGCAGCTATAGAGATTAAAAGACAAGCAACACTAAGCAATTGAAGACAGATCCATTTCGAGCTCCACTTCGGTATTCTCTTTTGAATTATATACATCTCCACCGGAAAATAAACTGTAAGAGGCCAAAATCCGAGTGCACCAAGAAGTCCAACTATGTCATTGAAAAATGGAAGGAGCATTGATACCAAAGTTGTTAATATTACAAAAATTGTCCTCCAAGCCAACCTAAATAGGTTGAGCTTGTACATTTGTGTGCCAGGGATTGGAATTTTTATGTTCTTATTCACAAAATCACTGCGAGGGAATCTTTTCGCCGTGTAATTTTCGACGAATGCAAAAAGGGGTTGGCAGTAGACTTGGTATGCACCAATGAGGTGGATAACTATGGCAGCATTGGCTATGTCAAGGAGCCAAAATGGGTTATAGAAACCAAAACCGGTTAAAAGGTTTCCAGGACTTGAATTTCCAAACGCAGCATATCCAAAACAGCCGCAAAGCATGTAGAAAAATGTTGTCGATGCAACGCTGATGATTGTAGCCTTCTTCATTGTCTTTGCCTCAGTCGGAGGTGGTGCTTTAACCGTGTCCTGATTCATAATATAATATAATTTTTAAACTTTGATTGAGCTTAACTCGGACCTAAAAAACTAACTTATAAGGTGATAAAGTCATTCGTTATATTTCTTTTTTCAAACCTTGTCTATCTTCAATATGGGACTTGAATTTTATGACTGTTGGAAATATTTTTATAAAGTTATGGAACAAAACAAGTCTTATAAAAATATAAAAAAGAAATACAAGAAAATGAATTAATACCTGAATTTCTATAAGGATCATGGAGTATGAATATGCAAAGGCTATGTCACCAAGAGCTTGCAAACTCCCCCAAACTTTCTGAGCTTTTGTTACATCAGTTACCCCGGTCATGGTTCCATCAATCTTTTTATTTTCTATTACATGACCAATTTGAATCAAACATTTTTTTTATTATAGACAATAAAAGCAAATAAATTATATATGTGTAGAATTACATATACCTATAACTTTTCCAATGCCAAGACCAAGACCAATTGTGGAGTATGTAAAGGACATAACAGCAGCTAAACTGGAGAGCCACCATAATTGATCAAAATCTGGAATTTGAGAGAATATAATTTGTACTGCACCAAATGAAATCATGTAAATATTGCTATTTATGTGACATGGATCTTTTCCACCACTTCTATGGAAACAGTTTGACCTTTCAATTGCCCTGTTTCATACAGAATTAACCAAAGTCAATTCTACCATATTACTTGGATATTTTCTTGGATGAAATTAACTATATGATTAAGATCTCAATTAAACTTACATCATGCTTATGGCAGAAGCTATAGTGTATCCAATGGCAGCCCCCACAAGATTGAGATACTGAACTATCCCACATAACGTGACTTGAAAACCACCTGAACAAACATAAACACAAGAACGAAAGTAAATATTTTGTTGTTCTTTTGATTGTTAATTGGCTGTATTTAGTTAAAACAACATGTTTAGGAAAGATGTGAGACAAGATGCTCTAGCATCATCAGTGCATCATCTGGACTCAAGATGTTGTGACATTTTCCATGTGTTTCTAGGATCTTAGTTTGTTCTCGTGTGCTACAAGTTATTGTGTGCTTCTAGAAGATTGTTTGTTGTCGGTTAATGTATATCGTGGGCTTCAAGTTATTTTCAGAAAGATTTGGTTCAAATATATTTTGTGGACAGCTAATAACAAGATATGAAATCAATATCAAAGATCAGAGTCTTTAGGGTTTCGTTTTTGAGTCTCTGTGTTTTATTTGTATACCACTCTAGCGCCGCCATTGATCTTTCAAAGGCTTAGAGTTGGTTTGTTTTAGTTGAGTTGTAATTCATCTTTTCATACTGTGATTGTATCGATCACTATGGTGAGTGATTGAGAGAAAGTGAGAGAGATTCACATATTTATAGAACGACACAGGTAGTATTAGGTGAGAAGGCTTTGAACAAGGTTTGTTCATATAAGACTAGACAAACTAATACTATTGAAAGTGAATTTCATTTCTTGGGTGAAAGCCCCCAGTAGGTGACGTTACACCGAACTGGGTTACCAATTCTATGTGTCCTCCTTTATTGCTTTACATTTATTCATTGTTATAGGTTGATTTTTTTACTTGTACATTATACACGTTGACTTGGACATTGTGTCTAACATCTGTCCTGCATGTGCGTGAACAAGAATGTCATATTTCATTCTCAAAAAAAATTAAAAATTTGCTTTTCTTCTTATGTATGTATATGTGTGTATATATATGTGTGTGTGTGTGTCTAGTTAGCCAGGTGTGTGAATTTGAATTTACCAAGATTGGAATGAACGGCATCCATGTAAGTGTAGTTTCTCTTGCCATTGATAGGATCACCATTACGATAACATTCGCAGAGAAGAATGGAAGTGTAGTAAGTGACCCAAGCAAAGAGAATCATGACAATAGGACCAGCAATCCATCCAAGTTGAGCAATAGCCCAAGATAGAGACAGAACTCCGGACCCTACCACAGCTGTTATTACATGTGCACTTGCAGTCCAAGCAGTTCCTGTGTTTTTTCATAAAACATATTAGAATTTGGGTCGAGTCTAACTCGGGAGCAAGCAAAATAAAAGACAATACTTAATTACCGGTTCTTTTGATGCGACCATCATCGTCGAAGTACTTGGAATCTCTTTGTTGGTCAATGGAGACATCAAATGTTTGGTGATGATTCTTGCTTCCGTTCTTTTCAACCATCTTTGTTATGAGAAAGGACTAGTTAACCCAGGTTAGGCCTGAGAGAGTAAATTATACTTAAAATTAATGTGAAGAAAAAATAATTGATTTCTTGAATTTAGTGAACAATGGGGAGTGTGTTTAACTATAAGAGTTAGGAAGTTGAGGCAAAAACAGTAATGTTGGTGAACAATGGGAAGCTTTTATATTTTAAATGTGGTAATTACAATTCAAATAATAGAACATTCCATGAATATTTGATATATTAGGGTTGGGTTCAAATAGCAACTCTCCACTATTCTAATGTGTAATTTTTAACATTAAATATTTTTTAGTGAAGAAAGTTATTTATTTATTGACAAGAAGCTACAGAAAACTTGATAAAAAAATTTATGAAAATGTTTTCAAGAAAAAGTTATGAAAGCAAGGTTTTGCAAATCGAGTGTTAAAACGTAAATTCGCCTGAGTTTACGCTTTTAGATGCCAAAATCGTGTAAACTCGGAGGTAAACTCGTTTTTTGGTAAAATTGGAAAGTTGACCGAGTTGACCGAGTTAACACGACTTAAAATCGGGTAAACTTGTCTGAGTTTACGAATTTACCTTTTTAAAAAAGTGTTTTTTGGACTGGTTTTCAAAGTCTTTACTGGAGCTTAAACTCGAAGTTTCATATTTAAAACATGACTTTTCACTATTAGATCATATCATTGCAGTACTTTATTATACTTTCCTTGTTTGATATTTAATGGTACTTCCTCTGGTCATATTTATAATAAACAATTGACTTTTTATATTTATTGAATAATTGATGTATCTGGTCTATATTCTAGACCAGATACATAAATTATTCAATAAAGTAAAAATGGTCAATTGTTTCTTATAAATAAGACTGGATTGAATATTAACTTATCCAAATTTAAATTTAGACTTTTTCAAATGATTTGACCTTAATTAAAGTTTATCAAGCATTTGAATTAAACCACTTATAAGTTTATGATACCCTTTTAGTTGACTTAATACTTCTGCCATTTAATACATTCAGATTATTGTATAAAAAAAAATTCTTCAAAAAAGTTTGGTATAAAATTTTGGTCAAAAAGAAAGTATGGTATGGAATTAACCATATCAACTGTTAAATCATGCAATATATAAAGTACTAAATAATTTGTGATTTGTAAATATCACTTAATTATAAAATAAACATATAAGTTTATGTACTCCCAATTTTTTCTTTTTCTTTTTTCTTAACTTAATTCGTAGTTTATAAAAAAAATATGTTATACCACTAATTTTAAAATAGCCACGATGAGTGAAGAAAAATCATCAAATTAGACATACAAAAACAAAATTTTAAAAACATAAAAGGGGAGTTGTGAAATAACACCAAAAAGAGTCGAAATAAAATATATCAATGAGAGGAATTAAAAACAATAAAGCAAAAAAAGATCATAATGATAATACATGTTCTGTCGAATGTTCACACATTGAGTAAAAGTAACATGATTTGTCGTTTAAATATAATTCAGATGATAAAAGACACGAATATGAGTTTAAACTCGCAATTAAGCTTTTTAGACAGAAAGAAAAAAAAAACAACAATAATTTTATGCTTTAACTTTGATTGATTTATTCTCTAAAAAAAAAAAAAACTTTGATTGATTTATGTAGTGAAGAAAAGTTTCTTCAAGATGCAAAGCTTAAAATGACATTTGAAAGCCAAGATCTCATTTCAAAATAAATAGATTAAAGCTTTCATCTCTTACCTTGGTCGATCTTCAAGGCTTTTCTTTCTCCCACTATAGTGCAGCAGCTCTGTACATAATAAGTTAACCGAGAAAGATATGGATTTATATATGACTCAAATTATACGTTGTATGATCATGGTGTAACTCACTTGCACTATAATCTGGTCCAAATTCATTTTATTTTATTAATAGAAAATTTTACAATTTCGTATTTTATTATTTGCTTTAACCTTTTCTGGTTAATTATATTTTGTTTCTCTTTTTATATATTAAATATAGAATAGAATAAAATTAAAATGTAAATAAAAGAATGTTCTTTGCTCTCAAAAGACCTATATGAGTTAACATTGTTTTGTTAAGCAAATGTGAGATCTTATCCAAAAAGTAGTTGGTTGTATTCACCAGAAACGAAAGAGTACGGTCACGCATATTCAAAATTATTATAATCCTAACTGATTGAAGTAATATTTAGGTGATGCAATTCGCTTTAGATTTAGAGGAATGATAGCAACACACATTTTTTAACACACTCTCTTTGATTGGTTAAAAGTCACATTGGTCTCACTAAATCATGTGGATCCCATATAAATTTGGTGGATTCCATATGAATTTTAACCAATCAAAAAAAAATGTGTTGAGAAATGGGTGTTAGAAGATGTGTTGCTAACATTTCTCATTTGTTTATTTACAAGATGGTTATGTTATATAGAGCGAATTTTCCATCCCGAAAACATCCTGAGCGTGCTTTAATAATTGCTTGCCGTTTGACTCTCTTACTTTAGCGGAAAACAAGGAGATTGTTGTTAAAAGGCCAATTAAAAAAGAAATGCCAGGTCATGTCGTGAATGCATCGTGATGGAATTTGTCGCTGAATCCAGCCATTTCTCTTATATTTATTCGGTTGAAATGTAAACAAAATTTCACTAAAGATCCTTTTATTCTGTTTAATAACATTTTAGTATTTCACACAATATAATTTATCTCTCTCTGCGTACTTTACTAACTAGTATTTTACACAATATAATAGATTTCACCATTGTTGTATCTCCTCAAAAGGGAAAGTTGTAACTGAACTTTAGGAAAACAAGGAAACACAGTTGAGTCGGATCTTGTATATTGAAATCTAATGGTATTGTCGGGTAGACAAAGATATATCATAGTACTTTAAATCGGTTTGGATTATAGTGAATTAATTTCTCAAAGGTTTGAGGCAAACTCTATATAAGAGGAGGATTAGAGGTAGTTGCCAAGGTTGGAGTGAATCAGTATAAAATCATTTGTGTTATTTCCTTTGTTCTTATTCTCTACCTTATATTAATGTTAACTGAATCTATTTGTTTAAGAACAGTGGAAAAATATTTTAAACTCATCACAATTCAACCACTTCAAATTTTTGTTTAAGACAATGTTAATTTTGTAATCTCTTTAATATACAAAATAAAAATGGGTTGGGTCGTGGCCCACCTTTGTCCACACTATGCTCCACTACTGTCTTTAAACATGCGATTAAAAGTTCAATTCTGACTCTTGCGAAAAAAAAATCTGATTGAAAGAAAATAAAAACTTCATATTAATGTTATGGTGACTCCCCAAAAAAAATAAAAATCTATCATCTTCTAAAATAAAAATAAGTGCTGCTACAACTACAATTTATCACTTTAAAGGACCACCCCCCATAACCCAAGTTAAAATTTAACGTTCATGTGTTTCTCTTGCATCCACGCTTAAAGGGAACGAGGTTCCTTTCTCACATTAGTTACTTATATGAAAAAGTGAACAATAATCAAAATGCCACATTGGAATGGAAGTCTGCAAACAAACATAATTTATTTATCAATTATTCATGGTTCGAGACGATTAGTTGTTCTTGGAAAACGAGTACCCACTGATCCCACTCTTAAAATTGGCGGACAAGATTGGATCTTAAAATTATTCTTTGTATTCACTTCAATATTTAAAGTTGACCATATTTAAAAAAAATAAATAAAGTTGACCAAAAAAATTCAATATTTAAAGAAAGAAAGTTCGGTTTTTAGGCAGTCTAGCTCATGAAGAGCTCCAAAGGGAAATTAACTCTAGACTGTTCATCATAATTTTTAATTAATAGACTACTATACAGATAATCTGAATGAAGAGATAATTGCATGTTTACTTTTGTTTTCAATGCTTTATTACAAAATTAATTAAAAAAATTTCTTAACTATATATAAGCAAAACCAGAAACCCTTCCCCATTTGAGCGGTTTCTGATTTTTGCCTTAAACTGCTCACACCTTCCAAAATCCAAACCATCACACATTTTGTAATTTTTCAAGTCTTTTTGTTCTAAATCATCACATTTCAAGCCTTTTCAACCACCAAACATAAAATAAGGTCACATTTCTTCGATATTTTGTTCTTTAATTTGATTTGTTCCTAGGTGTTGAACTTGTTCAAATTATATAATTCAAACCATATTGTTCATCATTTTAGATTATATTATCCGAACATGTTCAGGATGTATACTGAAAACAATTTTTTGTTGATTTTTAAGTGTTTTTTTTTTATTGTTTCAGATATGGACCAATGCCTGAGTCGTGTTAGAGGCGACATACCTACAATGACAACATATGTAAGGCGATAACAGTTAGAACAAGCCCAAGTGGATGGCTAGGTGAGAAGGGGCGGCAAGAGTAATGTCGTTGAACCATCTCAGGTGGATGAGCTCAAGCATCAGGTTAAGAAGAAGGGACCACATCATGAAGAGTATCAGGAGCATGACGAGGCCGAGGATGCTCATGATGATGTCCAACCAGATGTTGAGGAGAAGGAGGCACCTAAGCTGGATTCATATCTTGGTGGGTCATCAAACGTGTGTCCTCACTCAGTATGCACATTATGTGACCAGGCGTATGTGAGAGAGCGAAGTAAGATACTTCCACTTATATATTGTTGTTATTTTTGTCCTAATATTTGTATATGTATTTTTTTGTACTATGTTTTATTATTTATGTAAACCAATATTATTTTTATTTGTTGCAATCCGTTCCAATTTAATGTGTGTGAACAACGAGAAGAAACAAAAGAATTTGCATAATAATTAGGGGAAGTTGGAGGAGTCACGATCCATACAGTTCATCAAAGACAATGATCTTAACTAGCTGACACTTGTCATATTATGACCACGGCATGTTGTCTGTATTTTTAGCGAAGTGGCACAAGGTGACTTCGAGCTTTCATCTTCCGATTAGTGAGGTGAAAGTGACGTTGAACAATGTGTCGTGTATGTTGCATCTATCATCGAAGACCGTCTTCTAGACTACGATGGTCCTCTCCATAGATATCCGTTAAAATATCCTCCTCATATCTGTGACGGATTTATTTTGTCATTCCTAAATGAAAGGCTATCAAGAAGTGAGCATGAATATATTCTCAACCTGAAATAACCTGTCAACTTTTTTTCAATTAGAAGTAGTATTGTTGGCTCCAATGAAAGAAAATACTTATCTCATAGGATTAGTTTATAATTTAATTGACAATCGATTTATCCAAAAAGTGGTAATATTCCTTTAGCTTTAGTAAGACTAATAGCCTGTTTGCTTGAATGGTGAAAAGGAAGAGAGAAAAAAAAGCACGTCTATGTAGATGCTCTAAATAGCATCTTCCCAATTTTCACGTTTGTGCTGCCTTGACATGCGATATTTCAGTCTAACGTGATTTCTAACTCAAACCCAAACAGACTATAAGACCGTGCTATTCTTCGCCAAATAAATATTTTAAACTGTTAAACTATATAAATATAATGAAAATGATTTGTAGACCAGGGTCGGTCTGAGAGGGTTGTCACAAAAGCGACGGCTTTAGACTCAAATTTTTTTAAGTTTTATATTAGGCCTCAAATCTTTTTAGCTTTGAATATACTTTGTAAGTCAAAAAAAATTAAATCATGTTTACATTGAGATAAAATTATCTATTCAATTAACTGATAAATGTGAAATGACAAAATTTATATTAATTATCTGCTATTAGCATTTCCCATGCACTAGATTGCAAGTTGCATAGAATGGATGGGTGGGCGAATTGTTACCCTGCTTTGTTAATGCCATATTTCTGTCATAAACTATTCCTCAATTGAGATACTATGTTTTGATGATAAGATACAATGTTTAATGTTGTTGCTGACAAATGGCCAAGTATTGCTTTTGTTGTCCGTTTCCATACTATGGACAACGAAATGAAAGTGTTAACTTGATGATGAGAAACACGAGATTTTTATCCGAATTTATTCCTTAATACGGATTCCAAAACCATTATCAAGTGAAGGGTGCTACAACACACTTTATAATATGCTATTTTTTAACACATTATTTAATTTGTTGAAATTTGTGTAGGCCCTACACAAATTTGAGTGGGAATTTGGTCATAAAATTGTAAAGGTTGTCAATTTAGTCTTTTAGATATGCGTAATAGTAATTAATTTGGTCCTTTAAATTGAAAAATATCAATCAATTTAATCATTTTCTTAAATTTTGCGTCATACATTTTAAAGGTTTGATGGTTGTTTTGATGCACCAAAGGACTATTTAAGTTAGGAAACTACTAATAAGTTCCTCCACGACACCTGCTAAAGAACTAAATATAGTAAAATTATCTTGAAACTTGTGTAATGAGCCTTTTAAAAATGTAAAAAAAAAATCAATACAAAATTCACTTTTTTTTTTCTTTAACAAATGTCATGACCTTTTAAGTTAATACGTAAATCTTTTATTGATTTTGATCCGTGTTTATTAAATAATTTTTTGATGGATGGACTAAATTGATTATTATATTTTTCAATTTAATGGACTAAATTGCTATTTTACAAATTTGAGGGACTAAATTGATAGGTTCAGGTTGTTATAATTTTTAAGACAAATAATTTAGAGCAAAGAGATGTTGCCTCAGTCCAAGGCAGAGAAGACTTTTGAGCTCAAAGAACACTTAAAAATGTATTTACATTTATCTCTCTTCAGAGATACTAGTGGGGTTCAAACCCAAAACTTCTCAGATCCAAGACTTGTCTTTTTAACACTAAATCAAACCCTTCAAATATAGTACGACCTATTAAATTCAACCAAATGTGTTAGAAAGTCTAACTAATATAATTCATATCAAGCATATCATTCCATGAGAACAACAGTCCCCTAACTCCAATTTGCGTATAAGAGAGAAGAGTTAATGATCTAGAGTTTTGATTTTGACAAAACTTTGGATCAGAAATACATTATTGTCCTAGTCCTTGGTGAAGTTGTTTTAATTATAGAGCAACGTGCATCACTTGGAGTTGGAGACAACACTTAATAAGTAGTTGCATTCTTTATTGTCTGCATATACACTACTAATACGGTAACTATTTAAATTCACTTATCATCTATAAAACAAACAATCACTTGCACAATACCAAGAAATAAAATTTTAAACTCCACATTTTATTTGGCTAATCAAGTAAAAATAGACTCAGATATTCCATACGAACATTATCTACAATGTAAGAATATATTTTGTCAAAGTTAACCAAAAAAAAAGCTTTACATATTTTATTATGAAATTAAGTGTACTAATTAAAGAAGTTTAGAAACAATGGACGGTGGAGAACCATTTTATATTTCAAAATTTCCCTCCATCCTGTGTTAAGTAGGCACCATCCAAATAGCATATTTAATCTTCCAAAGATTTTGTAAAGAGCCAGTAGATGAAAACAACACACCTTCTAGAAAAGTCATAAAATTAGATGCCCATATATACAAAATTACATATAATAATCTGCTATTTGATAAAGTTTTGGTCAATTGAACCATCAACCATCCATCCAAATTCCGGATAGCACTTGAGTGACATAGAATTTGGTGACATTGACCAATCACAATGTCCCAATGCTTGTGAAAGAGAGAGAAACACAAGCACCGTGACCTTGTGATTGGTCAATGTCACCCAACTCTTTGTCACCCAAATGCTATCCCCAAATTCCGAGCTTGCCTACCTCTCTATTTTAATATAAGAAAAAAACAACACCTTCCACCCCTACTTTTTTCATTAAAAAGTTATCCTCTGGTTTTCTATAGCAAAGTCATACAAGCAAAATGAGGGACATGCCAAAAGAATTAAAGCTTCTTGAACTTAAAATAAGGTAATATATAATATCCCAAAGTCACCAATCATCACGATTCACGCAGGAAAAGCATATGGTATTGGCATATACTTATCTTATGTTTAAAGATTAGAAAGAATAGTTATTCTGCCAAGTAAATCTCACACGAATAGTTAAGAAATGTCAGGAACAAGACTTGAAATATCCACAAATTCAAAACAAGAACAACACATTTGTCTTTCTGACATTCCTATGATGATAATAATACTTATAATCTAGCATTTTTTTCATAAAAAATATCACTTGGAAAATCTTGTGCTTCATTTATCAAATTACAAGATGCCCTTTGGAAATGACATGTCATATTTTCTTTCGGTTCGTTGCATACTCTGGGAGAAGGAAGCTTCTGTAATCACTATGAGCAAGCATATGAGAATCTAATTCCCATGAAGAGTTAACGGATGATAGAAAAAAGAACTCTGGTTGGTTCCTCCACCACATCTCAACCATATATAATAGTCTCAATTTGTTGGTCTGTGACAGCACATTGCATATCTTCCAACTATGTTTTTCATAGGAAGTGGTCCCCTGTTCATCATTGGAGATATAAGACAAAGAAGATCAAGAGGTATAAAAGATAATAATAAAGAAATTGTTTCAATATTGACCAAGAGAAAGAAAGATGAATAGATATCCAAATAGAAGAGAAAACAGCCTAATTGTGTTATAAGTACATCAACACATTCAGAATCACATCTCATAAAGTTTAAAATTAATGGAGAAGGAAAAATGAAAGTAGAGTAACTAGTAGAAATAGTTGCTTACCATATATGGGAATCATAGCTATTGTTGCGATTATCCCCCAACACATAAACATGGCCTTTCGGCACATGCTGCAAGGATCATAGAAGTAATGAGGAAAGGAAAAATCCCAAATGTTGAATAAACAGATATGGATAGAATTGATCAGAATTAATAACATTGGTCTCACGGTTAATTTCGTTGTGTATGTTGGTTTCTCTACCACGAAATCCTCCTCTTGAACAACACCATTGACATAGAGCCCTCCATGATGAACCTGCAAAATGTTAAAAATAGAAGAGAGAAAAAGTGAATGGTGTAATTAGTAACTATATCTCCAAACCCATTGATAGACCATATTCACATATGTTCTTAGCAGTGATGGCTTATCAAATTACCAAGTATATACTTAAATTTTAGTATAATGTAAGATTCAATTGACATTTATTTACTACCTCAACAGTGTCTCCTTCTTTTGCAACAACTCTCTTAATAAAAATTACAGCTGTGTTATCTCCAGAGTGCTACATAAAAAAACCAATCATGTAACTGTAAGTATGCTTGCTACATATTCCATACCAGTACAGTAAACGAGCGCAACATACCTGCGTTGGATCCCGAAATGTTACAATATCATGTATAGAAGGACTCCTGATATAATATGAAGCCTGAGGATGTAAACAAGCAAAGCATAAAAAGAGATGAAACAAGTAGAAAAAATACATACAACGCCAGAAAATATCCATTGACCTTATTTCTGAAAGTGTTGCTTACCAGAATGCAATTGGATATATGGTAAATTGAATAAGCATGTAAAAGGTAATGTAACAAATACCAACATATGATTGTGGCACATCAGGTTTCAAAATTGTTTCAATGCAAAAAGTTGTTTCACTATAAGGAAGATTTTCTAAGTCCCAAATTCCCAATAACTAAATCACCATAGCTACTTAGAAAAATGAGCAAGAACAACAACAATAAGTTGTAACCAAACAATTTCTGTTAATTATGCAAATCTGAAATCCGTGACAAAGCAAGTTACAATATTCCATTTGGACCTCGTTTTAAACCCGTGGGTGTTAGCACGATGGTAACTGTCTTATTTTGTAACCTAAAGGAACAGAATTCAAATCCTCACTAGCGAATGCATGGCCTATGCCTCCCCCTAAATAAGTAATAATATTCCCCATCTCCTATTATTTTTTCTTCTTCTTTTTGATAAAAATCATCTGTTTCTTTACAGAAATATGTAAGTAACATTCAAAGAAATCAGTTTTTTATGTCACCAATCTACATCATTTTTAAGCTTTTGTCCCAATAGTCCTGGTTTCTATCCCCTAAATTTTGTGCATTTCATTCTTTTGGAATACGCAAAATGCATGATGGATCTTTTTCTCTCAGAACTTGAGCTAGGTCTAACTCAATCACAAAAGTTGACTCAAATTGTTCAACCCTTGAAAGGAGTAAGGACTACTTTGGCCGTATCACCCGTCAATGCAAGGTCTCAACATTTTGCTTAAGAATTGACACTTCAATGCCATAGGTATAAGTATAACTAATTTATTATAACACAATATCCCGTAGAATTTTAATTAATTTGCATGGGATCACATTCTTGAGCAGATAATTGCAATGAATTGGATACATAAAGCAGTTGTTCATTTCAAATCCATATAGCTAAACATATTTTTCATTAGTTACCGTAATACTCTCAATCTTATAACTCAGACAAGTTGGACTAACCAATGTAACAGAAAGTACAAATGTTATTGTAACTAAAGTAAACCAAGAAGCGTATTCTCGTAATTCATAAAGCTAGTTAGTTATAAGGCGTAGTATATTTTTGGGGTATATAATATAACCCCGTATAATGATTGCTGATATTAGATATCAACATATACAGAAAACCAGATTTCCAGTAAAAAAAAAATAAAGGAAAAACTAAACCAGCATACATCAAATTAGGATTATATTTATTTAGTTAAACAATAAAAGAAAGGTATATTTAGCATGATTATCCTGCAATGAACTTGAACTTAAGTCCATTCAAAAAAATGGTCAAGGGTTATACTCAATGTCATAATTAAGACAATGCAAAATGCCAATTCTGCAAGTCATTCAAGAATCAAAACTTTTTGCCTAGTTTTCCTAGGAAAATGTACAACGACCTGATCACTATTTTCTTATTTTAAGCAGTACAATCAAGCTAACAGAAGCAAATACATTGATTGTTGAACTCATCATTCAAATTTTCAAAACTTCTTCAGGAACAACTTGTATACAGCAGCAGCGACACAGAACAACAGTCAATGTTTTTCAGTATGTGCAACCAACTACATGAATCGAATGATGTCATAAAACCCTATAGTGAAATTTTTAAAATCCATTATGTTTGGAATTGGTTAAGGAGGTAGAAAAGTGAAAATATATTTGAATATAAAAAGTCTAGACACAACCTATCATTATGCCAAGAAGGGAAATTGAAAAGTATAAAATTGCATGTCATTGACCTGTAATTTATGATTATGGAATATTCTTCAATTGTAAGATCATGCATAAAGGCAGATATAATAAAAATGGAAAGCAGAATGTTATGTGTAAACCATGTAACTTTTTGGCGATAATTCAATAGCCTACACGAAGGGTAGGGTACATAGAAGAAGGTATGTAACAGAATTCGGAGAAGGTAGACCGAAGAAAGAAAACCACCAGAAGTCTTGAGAACTCGTCAAGACCTGGCCATCGAAGGAACCCCCAACTCTAACACGGCATCCATCGTGACGAAGGATATGTAAACACAAAGTTGTACGTTGCAAACGGCCTCACAAAGCTCATTACTCAAAACTCAAACTTAACTCAATTAATTAAGGGAGAAAGAATAATTATATATCATGAGTCTGTCTTTATATCCATCACACACACTTGGCTGTTCCTAGATACCAGCAATTCAAAGACTGGCAGAGTGTGAAATGAGTTTTCACTTTCTTACTTAAACAGAACCATGGAATTAGTTGGCTAGACTTGGTGATTAAGAGAGTTCATAATCCCGTTTCAGCATAGTACCATAATTAAGAGAATGCATAGTGCCATTTCAGCATGCCGCTCAAGAATCAAAGTTTTAGCATAGTTTTTCTAGTAGATGTGTGAAGACCTGATCACTATTAAGCAGTACCGTCAAGCTAACAGAAGCATATACATTAATTGTTGAACCCAGCAACAGACAATGACAATATTTTTCACTACATAAAGCTACATGAATCAAATGATGTCATAAAATCCTATAATGGGTCATGTTTATTAATAAACCATTTAAATACATCTATCTTAATGGTTTGATCTATAGTTTTTGTTGATCTCCCTCTCACCATTGTACTGTCCATCTCATCTACCCTGTTTACGGTGCTTCTATAAGTTATCTCCAAAGTCCAAACTATATAAAGCAAGATTTCACCATTTTTAACAATGGTTATGGAACCTACACTGAATTTCTCTCTAACGATTTCGTTCATAATCATGTATGTCTTATATGATCATTTATCCATTGTAAATTATCATCTTCACAATGCTAATTTTTTAAAATCCATTATGTTTGGAATTGGTAAAGTAGGTTGAAAAGTGAAAATGTATTTTAATATAAAAAAGTCTAGATACAACCTATCAATTAGAATCTGAGGAGATACACCTAAAAAGGGAATGAAATAACATTCCAACCAGCCCCTAATGGAATATTACAGAAGTAGAAATGAAATTTTAATTTATGTGGAGACATCACCATGTACCTTTTCGACAATGATTCGATCGCCAACACGAAGGGTAGGGTACATAGAAGAAGAAGGAATATAGCAGAGATGGGAGAAGGTAGACCAAAGAAGAAAAACCACAAGAAGTCTTAAGAAACCTTCAAGACCGGGCCATCGAAGGAACCCCCAACTCTGACATGGCATCCATCGTGATGAAGGATAAGTAATCAAAAAATTGTACATCGCAGATGGCCTCAAGAAGCTCATTACTCAAAACTCAAACTTAACTAATTATGGGAGAAAGAAGAAAGAACAATTATACGTGATGAGTCTGTAATTCAAAGTGTTGCAGAGTGTGAAATGAATTTCCACTTTCTGACTAGTTAAACAGAACTGTGGAGTTAGTTGGTTAGACTTGGTGATTAAGTTTCCTCAAAAACAAAAAGAAAAAGGAGATGTACCTTTGTCTATGCCTACGCGGTTTGACTCTTACACTTACATACAGTACCAACTTTTTTGTCTTTCGTTTATGTCCCAGTTATACACTTTCAATTCAACCCAAGTATAGGATTAATTAACCAACCATCCAACAGTATAAAATTGATTCCCCTCATAAGACAACAACATTCGGATGAGAAGCAATTTCTACTTGTTTTTTTATTACTGCAAGATTAATAATATTAACTTGTAAGACTATAAATGCATTACATTATTGGAGGGAGGTGTTAGTATTATTGGGCTGTTAAAAATTGTTAACATAACAGCCCAACCCAAGAGCAAGAAAAATGACAAAAAGACATAGTAGTACCATTTTTAATCAATGGCTTGGCTCCACGTCTCACTTTATCTTATCAATATTCTTAAAGCTACTAATAAAACTGTAATCCATCCACAGTCCACACATACTCAAAATTAGTAACAATGATTACACGCCACTTATGCATAGTGTTGTTGCTGCTGCTAAGGGCAGCTGATGCGGATGCTTCCAGCAGTGATAGCATCATCTTCACCACACTTGGCAGAGCTGACTACGCTTTTGATATCTATTCCCTTCCAGTTTATCACCACCATGAAATAGAAATACAACTCACTGATGGACACTCCGTCAATTTCAACGGCCAATTCCTTCCCAATCTCACATCCATTAAACTCCTCACTGACCAAGACCCACCTCCTCTGCAACTTGTTTACGTTACTGAGAGAACCGGTTTTCCCACCATATACTACGACGCTGTTTACACAACAACCACCACCAAAACAAGATCAGCACTTGAATCTCATATCATCAACGATAGAATTCAACTCCCTCTATTACCTAATCATCTCACAGAAACACAGTCTCAACTTTCAATCAAAGATAAACCAACTGTCACCAGCGACGGTGAATATTTAATCTACGTGTCAACACACGAGGATCCCGGTGTGCCACGTGTCAGCTGGACTGCCGTCTATTCCACCCATCTCAAATCGGGTAACACCCGAAGACTCACTCCCTACGGCGTCGCTGATTTCAGCCCTGCCGTATCTCCTACCGGAAAATGGACAGCAGTCGCTTCCTATGGTGGTAAAGGTTGGTCCGGCGAAGTAGAGGATCTCACTACAGACATCTACGTTTTCCTAACTCACGACGGAACTCACCGCTACAAAGTAGTAGAGCACGGTGGCTGGCCAAGTTGGGTCGACGATCGGACTATTTACTTTCACCGGAGAGGGAACGACGGTTGGTTGAGTATTTACAGAGCAATTCTCACCACTGATTCTTCTAACTCTGTTCTAATCGAACGAGTTACACCACCAGGTTTACACGTATTCACACCAGCAACTTCACCGGGAAACAACAAATTCATCGCCGTGGCAACGAGAAGACCTGGCTCTAACTTCCGTCATATTGAATTATTCGACCTGGTTAACAAAGAGTTCAAGGAGCTAACTCGTTTCGTCTCTCCCAACGCTCACCATCTCAACCCGTTTATATCACCCGATTCAACCAGGGTCGGGTATCATAAGTGTAGAGGAAAAGAAAGTAACGCCAGTCCTCAGTTTATGCTAGAGAATGTTCGGAGCCCCGTTCCTAATCTAACTCTCTTCCGGTTCACCGGTTCGTTTCCGGTTTTCTCACCCTCTGGAGATAGAATTGCTTACGTTGAGATGCCTGGTGTTTATGTCATGAACCGGGACGGTTCAAATCGGAAAAAGGTTTCTGATGCAATGGCTTTCTCAACCGCATGGGACCAGATTCGACCCGGTGTAATCTACACAGCAGTTGGAGAAACCTTTGCTTCAGAAAGCACTGAGGTTGATATCATATCCATCGATGTGGACCGAAATTTCGTCAAGAAGTTGACCCTGGACGGAAAGAACAATGCCTTTCCGTCACCATCACCAGACGGAAAATGGATTATTTTCCGTTCAGGTCGATCAGGTCATAAGAATCTTTACATAATGGATGCCATTGACGGAGAAAAAAACGGCCTTAAGAGATTAACAGAGGGTCCATGGTCGGATACAATGTGCAACTGGTCCCCTGATGGAGAATGGATCGCTTTTGCATCGGATCGTCATGACCCGGGAAGTGGAAGCTTTGAAATTTATTTGATCCACCCGAATGGAACCGGGTTGAGGAAACTGATTCAAAGTGGTTCAGGTGGGAGGACGAATCATCCGTATTTTAGCCCTGATGGAAAAAGTATTGTGTTTACGTCAGATTATGCAGGTATATCAGCCGAGCCGATCTCTAACCCACATCATTATCAACCTTACGGTGAAATATTCACCGTGAGGTTGGATGGTTCGGGTTTAACGAGATTGACACATAATTCGTATGAAGATGGAACTCCAGCTTGGTCACCCAAATATATCAAGCCTGTGAATGTTGAGAGGCCTAAGGGTGGACCTTATTGTTCATTTGATGATTGCCATTGGCTCAACAACATGCCAAACTACATTGTTAGTACAGGGCTACATGCACAATGTGGTCTGTAAATGGTGATGGCACATTAAACATAACTGTAATGTATAGTAAATAATTAAGGTGGGATGTAAAAATTGTAGGTTGAGCGTATATTGTTAATGTGGATTTGGCCTTGTATTCTACCTTTGTATTGTGTAAACTTTTTTGGTGGATATGTTATATAAACAGAAGCAGCAATATAGAATATCAAGTACATTATTATTATTATTAAACACATGATATTTAATTTGATTTAAATGTTGAGCTGTTTTTCAAACCTTGAGAAGGTTAGGAAGATTACATGAACTAGCACAATGGTGATACACTAAATCTAGAACCCTGAGTCTGTCATGCTTACTCACTACTACTAAATTTGTCATCTTTTCCATTACATCTACCTAGCAATTATTTGGGAAAAGATGTTTAGAAATTGGTTACATCTATCTATCTAGCCATCCATTAATGGTGCAGAAGAAGCAGTAGCTAATGATACAAGTTGCTTCTTGAAGCGTCAATTTTAGTGTATCAATCAAAGCAGATACAAGAAGAAGCCCTTTGTGTTGATCTAACGCTTTCCAACTGGGAATTGGACATTCAATCAACATATCAACTCTCTGCTCAGTTCTGGAAAAATTCTTGAGGTATTGAAGGAGGGCAGTACTTCTTGGCAACATATTTATACTGAAAAACAAATGAATTTATGAGAAGCTTATTAACAAAACAGATATACACCATCTTAGAAAGTGCAGGTGTGCTTAAAAGTTAATATGTATTTGTTACCTTGTGCTGATTGTATTTCTCCTTAATTGCAGGTAAAGTAGAATTAGGGCTGTTGCAACAAAGACGGTGGAGATCCTTTACACAAGCACACAAATCTGAAGGCTGGTATTGAGTGTAATGCTGCAATGTCGGATTCTGTTGCAAAATACACAACCAAGCAAGTTAAGCAAAGCAAAATTTATGATTCCTTAATTATAATGGTACACGTGAATCTTCGTCATTAGCAGCATACCCATGGTTTCATGGCAGGGAAAAGCATATATTTGGCCAGGAAAATTGAAGAAGCTGCTATAAGTGAAGGAGCATAACAAAGCATACTGTACTCCAACAGAGATAATTCGGCGATAAAATTTGTCAAGCACTCTAGTTGTAGTGAAGGGACCTGAGCAATGCAAATGAAACCAAGAAAAAAGAGGTCAATAATTTAGAAATGTGATCCTAATAATTAGAGTCATGTGCCGTAACTTACAAATCAATGCTATCTCATCAAATGTTAGAAATGGAAATAATCATAAGTTTGAGTTTATCTGTAATTTATCATCAGAAGTGAGTGTGTAATGTGTTCTTGCTTCTCCAATTACTTCTTATAGCTTATATCATGTGTTCTTACAGGTTGGTGCAAAAAAAGTGTGTGAAAAATTAGGTGCTCGTGTTCTTATAGCCTCATAAATCACCAATTAAAAGCAGAAGATACCTCATCAATTCCTTGAGCTGCACGTACAAATCTTCTCAAGAAGCATTTAATTGTTGGGGCAGTCATTTCGAATTTTAGAAAATTCAAGACAGTAGATTCCATCTGCAAAACCTGCATGAAATGATTTGCTTTAGACTTGTAAACTTCAAATTATAGTATAATCAATACAAGTATTTAACCAAATAATTCAACACAAACCTCATCCTTGAAGTATGTGTTATCAGTTATATAACAAAATTCCTCCACCTGAGGTGCACAAATCTCCTCATATTTACTGCCAACAATAATAAAAATGAATTTTTATTACTTCATGCCTAGAGATAAAACATTATCAGAAAAACACAAAGTCGTACGCCTCCTTACGAGGCAATCATCATAGAAGCAACTCCAAGTAATTGTAATTGTTGCCTGTTCATCGGATTCCCAGAAAGATATCGATCAATGTAGTTTACTGTCAAATACAATGTATCGGGTACAAGTCTATACTCTTCAGCCACCTGCAGTTGGAAATAGATACAGATAATTAGCACACAGAGTTTTCACAATGAACTCTATATTCTAATTGGCAAATGGCAATGTACTACAAATCCAAATTGACCACATGACTAATTGATTCAAAATGTAGGAATTGGCAAAATCCACATGAGTAATTGACCACTAGAAACATTACCTCCACTAGCCAATCAATTAATATAGCACGCATGCTGGGATTAATGTCCTTCTGAATTTTCTCCATGAAGTCTGTTGAAGGCCTTTTCTTTGTCTGAGATTCCAGAAAATTGGAAAAGATAAGAATATACTTCAGAATAAATAATTAATAGTAATTTGATAGACAAATTTGTTACATTACTGTCCTGGCAGTAAAAACAATAATAAATCAATCTTATCATTTTAACTAAATAGTGTAATCAACCATGCAGTCTTAAGTAATTAACAAGCTTCAATGAAGGTCAAATCGATCCGAAGAACCAAGTTTGAGTCCTAACTAGAACAATCAGACTAAACTTACACAATTTCCGTCGAGAAACGGAGGGTTAAATTCTTTTTTTTTTCCACTGACTAGTGCAAAATTAGTGTAAGCTGCTTACACTTTGACAAAATGTGGTTTTATATACATTATATCCTATGTATATACCATATATCAGAACAGTTATTAAACTCAAAATCAATGCCTTTGGCATAGGATAAAATGAACAAACTCAACAAGAAAATAAAGCCATACCTCAGATGCACGTAGATGCTTGTAGATATCACAGGCAAAGGTAGCACATAGCTGAGGATCCATGTAATCATTATCAATATTAACAATTTTCTCTCCCTTTTCCAACTCAACAAGAATGTCTCTACTACAAATGTTACCTGAAAACAAATCAATCATTAGTATCATTACAAAATGCGCCAATGAAACCAAAAGGGTAACCAAATAATCATAATTTATGACTATGAATATCAAATCAGCAACAAAATGTAACCTGATGGGTAATTAGAATCAGAAATGTTGAGACTACAAAAAGTCTTCCTCTCAATAGAATCAACAGCTGGAACATCACTGTTATCCACATATTCAATATCAGGACTCTTGAAAGAATCACACGACGACATTGTCTCGTCCATAGAAACCGACATTCCATCGGATTTACCAGGAGACGATAAATCCATACTACTCGAAACCGGAACATTGAAGGTAGTAGGAGCAACCAATGGAGGAGGAGGAACAACTTCATTCCTTCCAGAAAATGAAGAAGTAGTACTAGTAGTAGTAATGGCCTTAGGAAAAACAACAGTAGCGGATTTAACATTCGACAAAGTAGGTTTTTTGGTAACAGAAATCACAGAGCTTGAAGAAGAATTGCATGGTGAAGGTTCTTTCTTTGTCTTTGCAACTTTGGTTACCTACAAAATTAACAACAACCCAATTCCAAAATCGTTATAATCACGTTAAAATTCAAATGGGTCTTCATATTTTGTGATGAAATTGAAAAAGAACGAATCTTTAAAGAAGATGAAAGGGTGAAAAAAAATATACCAAAGTAGATGAGTTGTTGCGGGAAGAATTTTGATTGGTGAGGTTAGTGAGAGGAGGACGTTTCTTGGCAGAGGCTGCTAAAACTTTTCCGGCGTTGTTTTCTGACGTTAAAGCGGTAACAGGTGGGTGTCGTTTCGCCATTGACGACGTTGTTGAAGAAGAAAACGATGAACGACGATTGTTATGACTCGACATTTTGAAATTTTGATTCAATGAGAGAAAGAAAGGAAGAAACAAGAAGAGAGATTTTGAACTTCTTTATCTTTTGCTATGGTTTGAAACAGAGCGTTTTCTTTTGCTTTGGTTTGAAACTTTTTCAGTGAAAAGTAAGAAAGAAAGAAAAGAGAGTGTGTTTGTGTTTGTACGTGAGTGCAATAAATTTTGTTATTTATGAAGGAATTGTGGTTTTGAGGGGGGAAAGTGAAGGTTTAAAATGGGGGAAAGATCTAGACCGTTGATTAGGTTTCGGTATTCGTTAGCTTAGGAGCGGGGTGGGGCCCATTAAGGTGTAGTACCCTGAAGTTGAGGGATCTGAAGGGAGCTATGTGTATGTATTTTGAATTTGAATTCAAATATCAAACGGTCACTGAATTCTGTCTTTTATTGTGAGGAAAAGAGGGTATCCCAATTCCCAACCATATTTCTGCCTACTTGCCCATTTTCTATTTCTAATGTCACTTTTGAAAAAATTCTAATTTAAATTGTGTGGAATTCAAATTTATGCATGGAGATGCGAGAGAGTGACTTAAATTATAACCTAAGGTATTTCATGGAAGAAAATCTTGAATGTAAATGGTACATGTAAAATGTTTTATTTTGTCATTACTTAAACAGCTGGGGTGCAGTGGCCATGGCCAATTCAATAACTTAGATTTAAGTCACGGTCACATTCCAAAAATGTTTTGTTTTGTCATTGCATAACAAGTCTTCGTGATTTTGGGGATTTTGTTTGAAATTTTGTTGTTCTTCTACAGAAAGTGTATATTAAGAACATTTTATCTATGGGGTAATTATACTCGTGAGTTTAGCTCAGTTCCTACTTGCTGGAAACAATGCATAATATATGTAATCTCTGAGGTTCAAACCCCGATCACCACCAAAAAAAATCTATGGGGTAATTGTCATTTTAATCCTTGATGTGTAACAAATAATCACAATAATCTTTCAATATATCAAAATTTCAAAATAATCCCTCGTTATGCGTTTTGTTAGTTAAAATAGTTCATGACACTAAAATAACATCTCAATACTAACAATAACTCTTTTCATATAAGGACTGAAATGACAATAAATAAGTACTTATAAAGATTGATATGATAATAAGTGAGTGTATTGAAGCACTGATATGACAATAATAACAAATTATTATAATGTCACAGACTATTTTGACTAATAAAATACACAATAATGAACTACTTTAAAATTTCGATACATTGAGTAAACATTATGGCTACTTGATACAAATTAACATTCTCCAATCAACTTTTTTTCTTACAAACTTCTCATCATCTTTCTATTTACTTAATATAATGTTAAATATAAACAAAAAGTCAAATGTATTTATTCTAAATTTAAATCAAATCAAGTATATTTTGATTTTTATATGTATATTTAAAGGGGGTGTATTGGATTGAGATTTTAAAAGACTATTTTGACAAAAAAAAAGTTTTGAAGATTTTAAAAGATTGTGGAGGAATGTATTAACTTTCAAAGAATTTTAAAAGACTTTTAAGATTTTAAAAGATTTTAGCTCATAGGCTTTTAAAAATTTGAAGGTATTTTATGAGAATTCATAAAATTTAGAATGACTATCAAATTTTAGCAATAATTCAGAATTACAAGAGATGACTAATAAAAAAAGGTTTCCATGATAAAAAATAAAACCGATACAATTTTTATGGGATTCACTACTAATAATAATATATTATAATAATAATTACTTAATAAAATCAAACTTGCTCCTTGAAAAAAAAAACTTATTGATAATAATAAAATAGACATGTAAGAGCACGAAAAAGAAAACATGAAGTAAATAATGTGATCAACAACCAATTCGTGAAGAAAATAAAAACGACGAGAATAAAAAAAAATTAGAACCTAGAAAAAGAAAACAAACATGAAATAATGACATTGAGAGAAACAAAAAACTGAAGTGGGAGAAGAGTAAAAAATCTCAAGTCTTTGTATGAGATTGTTAGTTTTGAAATTTTAAACTAAAAAGTCTCATAAAATCCATTCTATTAAGGAATCCGTTAAAATCTATACATTTTTTAATATCAAGAGACAATTTTTAAGTTGTGCAAAATCACGATGGAATATCACCGGATTTGGTTGGACTCTTTAAAAAATCCTGAAAATCTTAATTGAATACCACCGAAATTATTTCTAATCTTTTAAAATCTTGATTGAATACCTCAAGATTTTTTTATAACTAACAAGTCTTTTAAAATCTTTCGAAATCTCAATTCAATACACTCACCTAAGATTGGACTTTAGAAAAGATATTGTAAAAAGAAAGGATTAAAAATTGATTCAATACTTTCTTCAATTTAATAGTCTTTCCGGTAATGTATATGACTCCATTTTTTTACTCTTGTCAAACACATGTTAATATATATATTTGATAAAAAATATATATAGATGATTACTTGACAAAATAAATATAGATGATTAAAAATAAAAAATATATAGAATATTTTGAAACATGATACACTTGTCTCTGAATATAAGACTTCATTGAACAAATCACAAGAATTAAGAAAATTATTTGTTGTATTAAATCTGTTGACAATTAATATTATTTCTAATGTTTACCTTTCAAGAGATAGAACTATTAACTTAGATCGAAAGAAAAAAAGAGATATAACTATTAACTGTCTTTTATCAAAGTGTTTATAGATTGTATAAAAAATCTAACATAATTAAATAAATAATTATTACATTTAAAACTTTGAATTGGAATTGTCCCCGTGACTATGCATCGTAATATATATCGGTCAAGATTTGAACTACAAACACTTCGCTCATTCACCTTAAAAATATGAATTTTAACTAGACGAAAAAAACTTTAAAATGGATCTTTTATAAAAAGGGAAAAAAACTCAAGAAGATCGTATATTTACACTAGTAATTTGTAGAGTTTTTTTTGTTAGACATTTTCTTTTAACATGTGAAGTGTTATTTGTATCAATATTTTAATTGTAATGATATTGATTAAAATTAGATGCAACAACGTCATACAAGTTTTTTTTTTTATAAAAATTTAAGTTTGTATGAACAAATAATAATTAAATTATGTAACAAAAAAATACAAATTAATAAATAATGATGCCGACGAAATGATGTACATGATGTTATTTAATACTAGTGAAATTTTGAACGGTGTTTTTTTATGAAATTTTGGTTTTGATTAAAACTAAAAAAAATATAAATGTTTGTTACTTTCAAGTTATAAAAAATCAAAGTAACCATGATTATCTATTTCAACGACACCAACAATAATAATACTTTAATATAACAAATAAATATAATCTAAATTCTTTTTTAATGACACCAACAACAATTTTTTTATAGAAAAGGTTGTTTAAGGGTATAATTAGAATGATGAAAAAGTAAGTATATATATACTCATATAGTTTGTTACACTTTTTAAATGATAAAGTAAAAAACCAAAAAATATATATTCATATCATGTTTGTTATATTTGTTTTAATATTTGAATTTATTCTTATCTATTTGTTACATGTGTTATTTGTATTGAAAATTGACGGTATTTTTGAAAAGAAAAAATTCAACCAAAAGTACTGAAAGGGGTAGTTTTCTTTATATACAGTATAGATGTCTTTAACTTCATGATTCTTATACTTTGCTAGATTGCACTGAATAAGTTATAGAAAATTATTTTCAGTCTCTCCTGTCTTCGATTTTTGGAGTGAGTCGTTTTAGTTGAGCATGCATGTATGTTCAACCTTTTCGAGTCAAAGTCTTGATCACCCAAATTTCCCCTTTGACCTCTTTCATTTGAGTAAATAGGCAATTTCCCTCTTGAAATT
>Ga0315913_1000815_pt1 | contig 30703 bp, 16 predicted proteins | sample MpolsnodulesMG_FD_207736 | JGI IMG/M metagenome (GOLD analysis project Ga0315913, IMG submission 207736) | Medicago polymorpha root nodule microbial communities from Los Angeles, California, United States - small nodules | ecosystem: Host-associated > Plants > Roots > Nodule | place: USA...
TGCAACAGCTAGATGCTGAGCGTTTGGAGCAGCTCATGAGTGCATGTGGTGGTTTTGATCTCGTTGTTGGTGGGAGTCCATGCAATAACCTGGCTGGAAGCAACAGGGTTAGCCGGATTGGACTCGAGGGAACAGAGTCAGCCCTCTTTTACGATTACTTTCGAATTTTAGACTTGGTGAAAGCTATGGCACCGAGATTTCAATGAAATTGTATATAGAAATTTCATTTTCAGGATGTGTATAATCCAAACATGTAGGATCTTCTAATATAACCTCAACATTAGGCAAACACTTCTAATCCATTTTTATTGTCGAACAAGGAAAGGCAACTGTATCAAATAAATTTTTTCTGTAACATTTCTGGTTTCAGTTTACTACTTTGTTAGTACATTGTTTATGTTTAGTACGTCTAAAAATGATAGATGAGTCAACTATGGATAACGTTAAATGATTCTAGTTACTTGCAAGTCTTTCAGCTTGTTATTTTTTCAGTTTCATCTATGGTAGATTTTTTTTAGGATCAACTTTTGTCTCTTGCATACCGAGATTGTATGCTAGAGTAGAAAAGTTATAGAACACTGGGGTGTTTGATTTTGCGGGGATGAATATTGCTTTTACGGTTTAATAGAACCATCCGCTTTGTAATTGATTTTATGATTGAGTATAAGTAGAGTGTTCAATATGTTTGAGTATATGTACAGGGTTCAATATGTGTCGAGATGAAAAACACAGGATTTGCAAGACTGATATGGGTTTTCAAAAATGAGAAAAGAATGTAAAGGGTAGGGAGTGATGATACTAAATGTGGCCATTATGGGACAGACATATAGTCATTAAGGCGAGGAGGATGTTTGTGAATGCGTGTAGACTCTAAGTGGTGTTGCAAGGCAAAAGGGTGTAGGGTCAGAGGCGGTAGGAATTGGGTGTGATGGAAGGTCTGGAGATATATGATGAGGTATGATGGCTTTGTGGGATATTATTTAGAGAACCCCAAATGTACCATGTAAATTAGATCAAACATTGTACCAAAAAAAAAGAAAATTAGATCAAACATTGTAGTACTCTTAGTATGACTAAGAGGGAAAGGGATTTTATGTTGTTTGAAAATTGGCAACAATCACAATTTTATTTGATAGAGTTTGTACAAATGAAAATTGAGTAATCAATTGTTGTGCAATAAGTCTGAGAAGGATGGCCAAACCTATGATGTCACAAATCAAAATCAATGGAAAGGGTGTGACTACAAATAATATATACAGTATGTTACGAACTACTCAATTCAATCTTGAATGTTCAGTTATGCCATCTCAAACGTATAAGATAGCATGACCTTGAACATGATTATCTCTCTCAGTAAAGGGATTGTAAAATGGATTGCAGAGATATGGTTGAACTTAGTGAAGGGAAAGACCTCCCTTCTGTTTCTGGTGAAATACTTTCCTGATAGATGCCTTACTGCCACTGTTAACAACATTGAGGTACCTAGGTATTGCGTGCATTGCTCAAACCATTACTCAAAAATTCACTTTGCTTGACAAAGCCAAGCGTTATAGTATAGACTACCATGCATTGTCAGAATCTCGAGCTGCTCTTATTGCATAGATTTCTCTTTAGTTTTTTCATTGTACACTTTTTAAAGACCTGTTATCATTATTTTGCGTCGTTTTCTTTGTACTTCAACTAATGTCAGTGGCAACTAGTATATGTTATGATGGAACCTATGAAGTGTTCAGTAATAAGGTAGACTTATATTGTATGCATATTTTATTCTTATATACTTCAATTGGGAATGACAGGTAAAATGACTCAAATTGGTTTTTACTTTGTTATAGTCAGGATCTGGAGGTGCTAACCTATTGAAAGCATCACTTGGGTTGGGTCTATAGATATCATCACTTCATTTTGTCAATCTGAAGATGAATCAGAAAAGATCAAGGAAGTTATTAATGCATCTTCTTAAGGCAGTGGATTTGTTCATGCTGCCCTCTCAACTAATAAAATGGTAGTGTACTGCCATAGTGTCATATACTAGGGGGAGGAATAATGCTCTTAGCATATTCAATGTGCAAAGACACTCCAGCTTGAAAAGTTGGCTTCATACCCAAATTTTTCAACTTATACACCTGTCTCACTAAACATGATCTGCTACCATTTTTTCCTTGTCAACATTCCTCCTGGATCTTACTGATTAACCACTTGATGCAGGTCATGCTGATTCACCTGCAAGATAGGCCTCATCCAGGTTTTTTGGATATTATTCAAGAATTGCAAGATGAAGCAAAGTTCTGCATGATGATGTTAACATGGGATCATAAATATAGGCTTTTTAGGTTTACTCTCATGAGCTTAAGTTTTAAGATAACGACATTAACCATCAAAATCGTTGTCATTCTTCGTTGTCAAATTTATGTATCAAAAATATAATTTATGTTTTATCAATGTGCGCATGGAAAAGTTTATATGCTGCAAACTAAAAGAAGTCCCTGCTTAAAGAAGTAAGGGAGCACAAATGCATTATATATTTTCAGTTTTCACTACCAACTGTCCCAGACTTTGCTCTAGCTTTCACTAGGCCTCCAATGATGCCATAGTTATACTCACAGATTATGTTCAATTTCATCTAGCAAGAGTATAAAGGAACCTCAAGCAGAAATTTTTTATATAATTATTTATACTAATAATACAAAGATCTATAAATGTTATACACATAATAATTTGCTCTTTCTTCAAAATCATAATGCACATCACTGCAGATGTAAGCTGGGGGATTAATAAGCACCTTATAGTAAGAACTCAGAAATAAAGGGCTGTTAACTAGAGTATTTAATTATCTTTTGTACCACCACTGTCCTTGCTTTCATAGTCTGCCTACTACATCGATCAGCTTGCACACTCAAACTCCCAATAATCTCCGCAAAAGTTTCTGTTTTCTTCTTAATCTCATCGATTGCAAGCTTTACAGCATCCTCATTTCCAAGAGCAAAATCAGCAGTTTGCACCATGGATTCAATCTTTATTTCCAATTGATCTATACAAACCCGAATGTTATTCATATCCACCAGCGCAATTTAAGTACCAACCTGCATTGAACTGATTACTTCTCGTTGGCCCTTTAAAGATGTCTCGTATTTCTTAAAAAGTGAGTTACACCATTTTCCAACTGAGCCTATTGGAACAGCCAATGCCCCTGCCAAAGCTGTTACAACAGGGGGGGCAGAAATTGCAGCTGCCACCACCGAGAAAATCAACACGGCGACAAAAGCAGCTACAAAAATAACACTTGACACCCTCTTCAATGTCTTGTGAGATTTCAGTTTCTTATCAAGCTTTTGCTTTCTAATCAGCAATTTCTTCAGCATTGTTGATTGTTGAGTATAAACCGACTGAAACAACGAATAAAATTCTTCAGTAAAGGGGTCCCCGGTTTCCTTGAAATCCTTAAGCCCTTTTAACGTCTTTACATAAGTTGACCCTTCAACTCCATTTTGAACCTCTTCCATCAAAACAAGTCATTGCAGACTTAACCACAACAAGTTTTTCGCGTGCTCGTTTCAAGCATTTCTGAAGAGCATTACAAAACTCCAATTTCTGGAGACTATTCTCGAAAAAATCCTCTACCAAGGAGAACAAGTCACGATCCTTCTTGTTCCATATATCTTGCTTGCAGTCCAGAATGACTTTGACAACTTCCTGGTTCATCTCAAGAAGACTTCCGGTAACTTCACCTAGTGACTCCAGCGATGTAGAATGAACCTCAATCCCTTGGGAAAGAGAGTTGATCACCCTGTTGGTGCGCTCCTGAATGTTAGCATCGAAGGATTGCAAGTTTGGATCATCAACACATGCAGCTTCATAAGAGCTTAAATCGGCCGCATAAAGAGAATGCGCACCCATTTGAATCAGTGTTGGGACACATTTTACTATTATGTCAATCTCACGAACACGTTTATTATCAGCAAGTCAATCCGAAAAACAAATTTAATATCAGAAGGTTATTATATATATTTCTATATAGAGAGTCTGGATTGATTCTTTTTTTTTCCTATCGTGCACATATATTTTTTTCTTTTGTTTTAAAGAAGTTGTACACCTATATCAGAATGTTCTCATTCACGGTAGAATCATACTTAATGTTTTATAAGAAGTTAAATTTTTTAGTTAAATTCCCAAAATTAACTGTATATAATAATTGATTGCAAGTTACTTTTTCCATCAGTGGACATGCAATGAGCATATAGATACAGATTTGTATTTTATTGCCAAGTTCTCACACACAACCTTTTCAAGGACTAACCATGGGTGTGACAATTCTAAAATTCAACCTTACTTGCATGTTACTTTTTTTCTTCTTTATAACATACTAAAGTAGTTTTTACTTATCAAAGCAATTGTCGCAATTGTGATGACTTTATAGTTTGTACTGTGTGTTGCACCATGGAATGTAACTAAAGGCATGAATTCATGTTTTTTAATCAAGGACTAATCGTTGTCCAGTGCATAGCTTCTACTCGCCAGATTACTTTGGACACTGCTATGAATAAAATCTGGGAGCACCAGATCAACTCAAAGCACGTTGGCCAGGGTTGGCCTTATATTTTCGGTCTTAAATAAACATTAATCAAATAGCAACACAGATTCACCAACCATGAAGATTACAACATCCAGATTAATATATTTAACAAAAGTGATGCGACGAATACAAAAATATCCTGAGGAACATAATAATACATAAAAGGGTTCACCAACGAAAATAAGACGAGAAGAACTTAAATCAGATTAACATGAAAATGAAATTGAGTGAACTACGTTTACACTATCATATTCTTCAGTCTAGTTGAGAGTAAACAGTGTGACTGTCATCTTTTGAGACATCAACTCACCAAGCCTTATAGTATTCACTTCTCTAAGTTGTTTTGCCTTGAAAATTTGTGTCATCCACCATTTAAACCAAGAACAACTAGACTTGAAACTTGGTCACAAAAACCAGCAAAAACTAGATGAGGCAGCCTTAGGATTTCCGGTATTTGTACATTGTGAGAGTTAACTTAAAATCAGGTCCTGGAGAAATCGTGCCACGATGGAGAAGCAACGTGCCACGATTGTTGAAGAAGTTCCTGAAGCAAGTCACTGGAAAAATTGTGCCACGGTGGGATTCCAACGTGGCACGATGGTGCGCTAGATGCGAATAACAAAAACGCATTTGACGTTATCTTTTTTGGTGTTGGTTTTGGTCTTGGTGGTTAGTTTTATACTAGGTTTCATGATAGACATCGGTTGAGTGGTGTCAATACTGGTGCTCACCTTAACCCATTAAAATGACAAATTACAGTACTTAGAACCAGTTTGGATTTAATTTAGACCTTATTTAACAAACAAAGTTTTTCACAAGCATAGCTATCAAAAACAAAGTCATCAACTAACCCAGATTCAGGTTATAACAAATGTTCACTCCTCCATAAGATATCACAAATTAAAAGTTGGTGAACTTCTTTTCTTTCAAATTTTCCAGTCTCCTTGATGCTGACTTCCAAAAGAGTTAATTCAATTCCCAAGCTCTTGGCCTTTTCTTTGGAAACCTGATATGTAGGCATGTACGACTTATCATCCAAAGTGAAAATGTAAGAAAAATCCAAACAAGTTGAACTTGAATCATCCAATGTATATAAATGTATAGAATGATGAATCATGTAAGCCTCGAAATATAGTAAGCTTTAACCTATTTTGCATATTCAACAACATTTGTAGGATTTGCCACATTTAAATTTGCTATACTTGGCCTTAAATTGGAAACATTTAATTCGTAAATAAATCAAATGAAAATAGAAGACATGGAAATAAAGGAAGGTGCAAATCATCATGCTATTCAGGTTGAATTTAAATGTCATACAAAACGAAGTATTCTCTGGATATGCTTAGTTAGCCGATTAATTCACCAACTCTTTATGGAGATCTAAAATTAATTATACATTCGAAATTGGATGCATATAATATAGTCTATGTTCTAGCTATAAGTGATTATAGTCCTACTTAGAATTAGTCTCACCGCCCAAATACTTTCCCTAATTTCTTATTTTTTTCCTTATTCTGACTTTCTGAGAGATTCTTTCATTTGTTGAATGTGTTGTACTTTTTTTTCGCTAATTTACCTTTTCGCGTCTGCATTAAATAAAGAACCATGAATCAGATATCAAAGATGACTGAATCCTTTCATATGTAGCGCTGAACTGAGTTTCAAACAGGTAAATAAAGCTTTAAAAAGAATATAGACAAAAAAAAAAAGCTTTAAAAAGAATAAGGCATATTAGATGATAATTTTCATTCATACAGGGGCGTAAATTATATGCAATCTTTAAGTTGCTGAAATTATTAATCTTACTTTTCTGGGAGTTGCAACCTAGGGCACTGGTTACGTAAAATCTCCACCATTTCTGAGTTGAAGCATTCTCATAGGCCAGAATATGGGCATTTGCAACATCTTTCACATTGACCCATCCAAAACTAGCATTTGGAAATGTTTGTGCACTTGTATCAAGCAGTGAAAGAGTTTCAATTATCTACAGAAGGACAAAATCTTGACAAATATATTTGAAGCACGTAGGAACTACTGTATCTCGACATATTGGGAAAAAATCAATGCCATATATGAACTAAAAATACAGATAAAATTAAACAACAATCAAACAAAAAATAATAGGAAGTGTACTGTCAGCCAGCTTAACGATAAAAATGCAGATATCCTGTACTTATCTAATCGTCCTTTCAATATTCTATTTTAATTTCTATTAGAACAGAAACTAGTAATAAAAGATTAAAGAAACAAAAGTAAAAGACAATAAACACGATTGATCTTCATTCACGCAGTTCGGCTAACTAGTAGAGCATTACATGTAAGTGGTAATTACTTACAATTAATTAGATTTAGAATTGCCGCAGCACTTGTTTTACGGACTGGCTGCAAGAGAGGCCCAATGACCATTGCTGGGTTAGTAGTGACCATTGCTGTGTTACGGACTGGCTGTAGATTTAAAATTTCCATGCAGCATCTTCAGCCAATTTCTTTGAAACCACATACCACAGCTGAAAGCATCAATAGAAAATAAAAAAAGTCGAAGAGCATTACATGATAAATCATTTTACACACACAATGCTGGCATTGGAACGAAGCATTGTACTCAAAGTTATCAAATAGCGGCTATAACATAGCAGAATTTGAACAAATCGTTGATATTTGCAATACATTATTTAGTATAAAGGTTGCTTATAAGCAAACCACTGTTTTATGTGATCCACGTTTAACCATTGACAAGTGTGATTATAGTTTCAAGCTGGTGAATGAAGAACATCAAGTGTCTTTTCTGTGCTTTTTATTTTATTTTACTATTATTTCAATCTCACAAACATCTTTATTACCAGCAAGTAAAAAATGTCAAAAACAAATTTATTACCAGCAGGTTATTATATATATTTCTAGATAGAATCTGAATTTATTATCAGCAGGTTATTATACAGATTTGTATTTTAGTGTCAAAACGAAAATAGATGAGAAGAACTAAATCAGATTAATATCAAAATGAAACTGAGTGAACTATGTTTACACCATCATAATCTTCAGTCCAGTTGAAAGTAAATAGTGTGACGGTCATCTTTTGGGACATCAACCCACCCAGCCTTACAAGTTTTGTGTCATCCACCAAAATGTATGCAATACATTGGATTCGATATTTTTCACTAAAGTCTGCAATGCATGGGATTTCCCGACTGATAAACCAAGAACAACTAGACAGGTTCGATATTCCAGCTTCGATATTTTCCACAAAAACCAGGAAAAAATAGTTGAGGCAACCTAAGGATTTCCGGTATTTTTACAAACATAAAATTAAATTAAAAAATATGCCAGATCCATGAACAAATTGAACATTACAGGTTATTTCATGCTCACTTCAATGTTCTTAGCTCTCAATATTCTCCAAGAAGATCCCCTAAATTTCAATCGTTTACCCTCTTAGAACCACTCAATGTTTTTCACTCTTAATGTGTTTCCTAACCCAAAACTCAATCCCAAAAGGCACAAATCCTTTGCATTAAGTTTCCCCGAAGGTCATCTCTTTTGGTACTCCAACATTCGAATTTTTCTGCTGGAAAAATCTTTGAAAAACCACTTAGTTTTATACAGGTTGTGCATGTGAGCCTCACACTCCAAAATATTTCTAGACAAGATTTCCTGGCTGGTCTGTGTGCCTCACACGTCAACTTGGGCGCCTCGCACAATAACTTGCACCCAACATGCAAGTTTGAGCTCCTCACAGGTTAAACAGAAAACTCAGCATTTTCTCATCTTTCCAAAAAAAATGTCTCACGCTAGCTCTTTATCTACCTTGCGGTTTTGACATAAACGATCCAAGATCATTAAATTCAAGGCACAAACAACATTTGTTTGATCTTTTGTCTCCCTCACACACCTAAATTTTGTTGAAGATCCTAAATTCCATTTCTTGTAAAAATCACGGTGATTGGTCGTGATTTTTCTAAACTTTTAGTGATTCCAAGAATGCATTAAAATCTCGAAATGATGAAGGGAATATAAGAGACAAATTGGAAATGTTGTGTGCAAGTGTGAGCTATATGTCCCACGTCAGATAGAAAAGTGGAGGTTGAGCATTTGATAAAAGTGAGAGGACCCATTTACCCTTTGCTTTAATAGTTTGGGTGAGAGTGTGGTGTCTCTCTCCCTTATGTGGTTGCTCTGGTCTAGTTGTGGGTAGTCCCACAGGCTCCCCTCGTGATCTAACAGGAAACACAGCACAACCAATTCACTTCCACATTTACATTAATGTCCCAGTGATTATTATGACAAACCTTTTTTTTAGCAAGATTGTTATGACAACAATACTGATTCGTAGTTGGAAGTCTATCTAGCTTCAATAGTATTCAAAAAGAAAATCATAATTAAGTCCAAAAGAATCAAACCAGTACACAACCTTAATTTGGAAAAAGAAATTGAATATTGATGCTTACTGCAAAGATTTCAGGTATACCTTTACATGTTGTTCATATAAGGGAATAATGCCCTAACAAATGAACAAAATATTAGTCTCAATCAGCAATTGTAAATTTTGCGTAAGCTTTGGATTGAGTACCCCTTATTCGTGTGATTAAGAATTATGCATTTGACACAGTCACACAATTAAAGGGATAGTCCTAAAGTTCTTCCTTGGTATATTGAGTTCAAAGTCAAGACATAATCTTCCTGGTGCCAATTTTGGTGGGGATACTTTAACTAAATATATAACAAAACAAAGAAATACTTCTAAATTTTTGCATCTAACAAAGGAATTCAAAAAAGGTAAACAATCTATAAACAAAACACACCGAGAAATTGATATGCAACCAGATTACTAAATACATAATACACTTCCATTACATATTTATGTAAAAAGAGAAAAGCAACCATACCAAAGCATATATCCATCTACATCCTCTTAATACAAGTAAACACCAAGGGAAAGATCCAACTCAATACATATTGATCATCGTCGTCGTCATTGGCCACCACTTGATTTGGTAAGAGAACAATATTGTAGTGACGAAGATTGTTATGATTTCCCTCTCCAATCTCACGTCAGATATGTAGTGCAGCCATGTAAGCTCACAACTTTTTGTTGCTCCACCATGCGATCAAATTTCCTCCAAAGAAGACGCAATACCCTGAAGTGGATCTTCTATCAAAATTTGGAAAATAGCTAAAGATGTGGCCGCCTTTGCAAGAGCTTGAGCCACCACTTCAGATTAGACTTGTCATTTGAGGACACTGCAGACTGGTTTTTGATTGTTCAAACAGCAGACTAGCCACACAACAACTCGTCTTCTCGAGAAATAACATAATTTTGAGGATCCAAAGTGTCAAAGAGCTGAATCTGCGCCAGATAGATGCTGCAGACATGAAAAGATCTACTTTTTTGCTGAATTTCTGTGGGCTTTAGCAGAAAAAGCAGTCTGGAAAAATAAACTGCTTTGCCAACACTTCGACTACTACGACACTAAACAATATGTGATGGCTATCCTCTACTGCATCAGTACAGAGAACACAGTTTATACAGGGCAATTAACTCTTCTCTGCTACAAGTAAATGCGAGTAGAATATTAACACTTCTTTGACACTACGACCACCAAGACACTCTAATAACATGTGATGGAAACACATTTTATAGGGGCATTTAGAACTTCAAGTGTCTTTTCTGTGCTTTTTATTTTACTATTATGTTAATCTCACAAACACGTTTACTATCAGCAAGGCAATCTTAAAAACGCATTTATTATCATCAGATTATTATATATATTTCTATATATAGTCTGAATTAATTCATTTTTTTTCTATTGTGCACATATATGTTTTTTTTTTGTTTTCGAAGAAGCTGTAAACCTATATCAGCCAGCAGGTTCTCTTTCACAGTAGAATCATACTTAATGTTTTATAAGAAGTTAAATTTTTTAGTTAAATTCTTAAAATTAACTGTATCATAATATATAGTAGTAAATTAATAATGTAATTGATCGCAAGTAACTTTTTCCATCAGTGGACATGCAATGAGCATATAGATACAGATATGTATTTTATTGCCAAGTTCTCCTACACAACCTTTGTTTCAAGGGACTAAACATGGAGTCACAGATATGTGACAATTCTAAAATTCAACCTTACTTACAAAGAGTGCAACTTTTCTGTCACTTTTTTTCTTTATAAAATACTGCAGTACTTCTTACAAATCAAAGCAATTGTAGCAATTCTGATGACTTTGAAGTTTGTCCTGTGTGATGCACCATAGAATGCAACTAATCGTTGAGATTCAGTGTTTCACATAGTTTTTAATCAACGACTAATCGCCAAATTTTTTTGGACACTGCTATGAATATAATCTGGGCGCACCAGATCAACTCAAAGTGTGTTAGCCAGGGTTGGCCTTATTTAGATTATCGGTCTTAAATAAACATTAATCAAATAGCAACACAGATTTACCAGCCATGAAGATTACAACATCCAGATAAATATATTTAACAAAAGTGATGCAACTAATACAAAAATATCCAGAGGAATATAATACATAAAAGGGGTCAACAACGAAAATAAGATAAGAAGACCTAAATCAGATTAATATCAAAATGAAACTGAGTGAACTATGATTACACCAACACACCAAGCCTTACAAATACTCAGATCCATAAACAAATTCAACATGACAGGTTCGATATTTCATGTCACTTCAACATTTACATCAGCAAAACAAATGCTTCTTCCTCTTATACATGATAATAGATATAATATGAACAATTTTCAAGCATATTAATAACTTGATAAAGTTCCACTTGAAAATAAGAGCAGGAGTCATAAACCTGTGAAAACTTCACATGTCATCTGCAAAAGCAATTAATTGTAAATTCCTCCAATCGGAAGAAGATTTCTCTTGTACATTACTATCTGACACCAAAACCTTTCTCCTTTGACACCAATCTCCTCCGTCACTCCAGTAGTTAAATCAAAAAAAGCCAGTTCATGATTTTCTTTTCTGAAGAATATATTGCCCTTCTTCCATGCTCCGATAGGACTGTCAATGCAAGACAAGGGTTCAACATCGAAGAGTCTAATCCATGATTCCTTCACACCAAGTTCACCAATAATTGAAATTTGGAATGAATTAGTCTCTTTATAATTAGATATTATAGCCACAAACCCATTTAACACAACCAAGCTAACATCAAAACAACCAGGTACATCCTCTAAGGGTGAAGGTGTAATAAAGTAGTCTTCATTGCACCAGTTAAATGACACCATATATGCCTCATCAGTTGTTCCTCCCCACCAATGACACATCCCATTCAAATACACATCAGTATCATAATCCTGGTAACGAGTTGGCATATCAAAATTGATTTTCTTCCATGAGTTGCTTTTTAGACTATATATTTCCCAAAAATGCTCATGGTCCAGACCACCACAAGGATTATCATTAAATATAAAATAATTCACATGTTGAATGACTTTATAGTCATCCTTAACATGGTCATAGCCAAATCCATGAAGATGAAATTGGGTGTTAACATTTGGAATCACTCCATGGCTAGGAGGAATGGCCTTAACTTCCTGAGTAGCAGGGTTCCATAATGCAACTCTTGTATTTGAATGATAGTCATATATACAAAGAGTACCATTAATAGCAGAGCCTAATATACGAATATAATCAAAACCATTTTCAATGGGTAATGAAGGTGGCAAATCCACTTTCACTTTATTCTCAAATCTATCACCAGAAAGTAAATAAACATTCCAATGATAATCAGGACCCGAAAAATGGTTAAGAATGAGACATGCATCATCGTACAACGGATGAGATTTGGACAATAGATTGTTGCGGAACATGTTTATGAAATTAGGGTTTTCAAATAAAAAAGACCATGATTTGCAGGCGCAAGAAAACCTCTTGATAGATTTAACAGGAAGTTTAGAGAAAATAGAGAAAACAATATCATCATGTATATAGTTACTACTAACCTTCTTCTCAATTGTTGGAGCCATAGCCATTGATAGAGTTCTCTCTTGTTCTCAGGAGATGAAACTTAAGAGTGAATGGTTGCAAAGGAAAGCTGAAGCGGCATTTTTATATGTCGGTGAGGAATATCAAGACAAGATTTGAAGTCGTTATTTCTTCGCTGTAGTAAAATACTTTTCTAATCGTTCTAACTTTACCTTTCAAAATCTCTCAAACAAAAAAACTTTACCTTTCAATTTTTTATTTTTTTAAACTTTTAATTAATAATTTACTCAGCAAACGAACTATAAAAACTATAAAATCAAGTCTAAATGCGTTTAATGATTGAAAATATTTATTTGTATTTTTATTTCGGATTTTAATCGTATTTAGCTAACAGCCAAGCCTCAATGCTAGACTTTGTTCAATGAATGTTGTGATTGAAAAATCAATCCGAATAACAAAATAACATTCTCACTTTGGTCAAAATATTTAATTTGGAAAATTAATAATTGAATACGATTTCTTTTGAATCTAACTTTGGACAAATTATTTTTTTTGGAAAATTAAGAATTGAATCCGATTTCATTTGACGAAATTTATCCGGAAATATTTTAAATATAAATAAATAAAATAGCAATTAAGACATTGATTTGTATCCATATTTTTTTTTGTCAAGTAGTATATTGGTTGAAGCTCATATGTAACGATCCGATTTTTAGGATATTATTTATTTAATTGTTTGATGTGTTTGAATTGTTGGGTTAATTGAATTTTATTAGATATAGAAAAATTAAGGGTATTTTGGTAATTTACGGAGTCAGAGGTATTTTAGTAATTTGGTGTGAAAGATGATTTGGTGGAGATAGTAGTGACTTTGTGGAATTAATAGAGTAGAAGTAAATGGTAAAAAGGGATAATTAAGTGAATTAGAAATAGGATAATTATTTGTTAAATTTTGTTCTTTACACAACAAAAATTGCTCGTTCCAAACTGAAATGACTATAATGCTTCTGCGTGAGTTAACTCACGTACCCCATGCATACAACGTGAGTTAACTCACACACCTTTGGCTAGTGGTGTGAGTTAACTCACGCAGGTTGGCCGATGGTTATGAACAAAGAACACAATTTTTTGGATGGTGATCAATGAAATTAAATTGATTTTACAAGTTTTTTTATAAGTTTTTACACATTTTTTTTAACCTCGTTAAGTGTAGTTAAAACCTATGTTACCCTAAACCACTTATAAATACCCTTCCAACCTTCATCATTTCTCACACCATTTCTCACATTCTCTCCTCCCTCCTCTTCCTTCTACAACAACGATGTTGTTTTTCCATCTTTGGCCTTTCATAGGAAGAGACATCTTTGAAGATTTCAAGAGGTTGCTTTGAGTTTGAAATGATTGGTGACCAGTCTTCTTGGGGCAAAATAAAGTAGATGTAGTTTTCTGGTGTTTTTTTTATCCCAAATTTAGTTTTATCCCATTGTAAATGTATCCATTATATTAATAAAATGAGATTTTATGTCTATTATTTTCGTTCCTTTATTTTTGTTTGTATTTGGTTTTTTTTTATGATTGCGTATTGAATAAATAAATTTGAATAAAGACTAAATAAGCTCAGCGTGAATTCAAATAAAAATTGTGTATTGAATAAATAAATTCGAATAAAGACTAAATAAACCCAACTTGAATTCGAATAAAAATTGTGTATTACAAAATCGAATAAAGTGACATAATTACACAAAATCAATTAAAAAATACTCAATTTTATTTAGTTTTAATTTCATCTACATTACATTACATTCTCCCTAAATATATGTGGTGTCATCATGATGTTGGATTTAAATTTAGTTCTTGAAAGTTTGCCGAAAATGTCGGAATTAACGTGTCGTATACTTAGTGTAAAAATTTGCAAGTCTATTTAAAAATTCAAAAGAATGAAGAGAACAACACATGTATTCTACAAAATCATCTATATAGGTTTTCACATCGAATTCCCTCAAATAAGATGAGTCATCACAAAAAGGAATGCATAAGCTTCACATCTATATAGGTTTTCACATCGACTTCCCTTAAATAAGTGTAAAAACTAATTCCCTGCAAACTGACAAGTTTCAATTGACAAAGGAGCATGATCAAACTCAACGGAACCTCTTAGAGGTGCATTCCCGTCATCACATAAAGGAATGCATTCCAAGAGGTTGTTTTGAATTGAATCTTACTGCCCTGCCAACTGACTGGTTTAAATTGATAGAGGAGCATGATCCAATTCAAAAGAACCCCTTAGAGGTGCATTCCCATCTGTGACACTCATGTTATACGAAGGAATTCGATGTCAAAACATATATAGTTGATTTTGCAGAATACATGTTCTGTTCTCTTCATTCTTTTGAGTTTTCAAACAAACTTGCAAACCTTTACCCTAAGTATATGATACTTCAATTCCGACATCTTTAGGAAACTAACAAGAATTAAACTTAAATTCCAACAAAATAAAGACACTACATAATAATGATGCTACCTAATCACGATCTTGGGGTGGAATCAAACTCTTGAGAATATCTTCAGGAGATCTCAGAAACGTGATAAACATATCAATCCACAAGAACATGTTGTGCTGCCAAAAAATCGAGAACATGCTCCACATTTCGACATCGTTCTTTAATTCAAGTTGACTCAACGTTATTCTCCCGTCGTCCAACGTTGGACGTTCATACCAAATGTATTCCACCCTCCTTGTGTCTCCAAAGTTGAATCCTTGGTTGATTTCATCAAGTTGATCCAGGAGACCTTTTAACGTGACATTAATGTACCGATAGTTTCAAAGATTCTTGCCGACATATTAGCTCCAATCATGAATAATATTATTTATGCTTAGCAAAGAGATTTAATATTGGGAAGAAACATCGGAGATTGTATTTGTGTAACTTCAAAATCAATTAATCATATTCACATGAAATCATTTGCAGGAAATCTAGCTTTTTAAAGTAGATATCTCTATAGAATTTGATACTCTAGAGCGGAAATTCCTTCTTGAAGTCTTAAATAGGTTTGGTTTTAATGATAGATTTTGCTCTTGGAGCAATACAATTCTTAACTCCACTACATTACCTATCAATGTTAATGGCAATTCTGAATGGTTATTTCAAATGCAAAAGAGGAGTGAGGAAAGGGGATCCTCTATCTCCTATCCTCTTCTACATTGCTAAGGATGTTTTAAGCAGAAATATAACTAAACTTGTGGAACAAGGCAAGCATGATTTAATCAAAGGTACCAGATCCATTCAAGTTCCTTCTTACTCCTTATATGCTGGTGACGTCATGCTTTTTTGTAAAGGGGAGATCTCATCAATTAATGCACTTATACATCTATTCAATTTATATGCTCTTGCTTATGGCCAACTCATATCAATCCATCCAAATCAATTGTCTTCTATGGATCCATTTCAACTGCAAGGATTGATCATATCACTAACCTTATAGGTTTTAACAAAGGTTCTCTACCTTTCACATATACCTTGGAGTTCTCATTTTCAAGGGGAAACCTAAGAAGTCTCATATGCAGCTTATTGCATACATGATTAAGTCTAAGTTGAGTGTTTGGAAAGCTTGCCTTCTCTCTTTAGCAGGGAGAGTTACTTCAGTGAAATCTGTCATTTAGGGTATGATGAGTCACTCCATCTCAATCTACTCTTGGCCTCTTTATCTGTTGAAAGAAGTTGAATCTTGGGTAAAATATTTTATTTGGAGTAGGGATATCTCAAAGAGGAAGATGGCGACTGTCTTTTGGGACAAGCTTTGCATGCCTTTTTCAGAAGGAGTGTTAGAAATAAGATCTTTAACTACCCTAAATGAAGCTTCAAACACAAAATTATGTTGGGATCTCAAAAATTCAAAGGAGCATTAGACAACTCTTCTAAGAAGCAGGGTTTTCAGAGGTAATAAAGTTATCTCCCATCATATATTCTCTTCTCTTTGGAGTAGCATTAAATCAGAGATATATACTATAAATGAAAACTGCAGCAGGATCATAAGTAATGAGGAAAACATTAATTTTTGCTTGATCCCCGGTGTGGAGAAAATTAACCTTCAAAGATTCCTATCTTTTTAAATATGGCACATGTCAAAAACTTCATTGGGCAAAAGCTATATGGAGCCCTGCCCTATCTAAGTCTTTACTGGTTTGGAGACTCATGCACAATAAGGTTCCTGTAGATGAAAACTTCATGCTAGAAGATAGTTACATGCCTTCTATGTGCTCATCTTGCTATTCTTGTTCAGAAACTTCATTTCATCTCTTGTTTAAGTTATCTTTTGCCTTAAGATAGTGGTCTTGGATAGCCTCCTTTCTCAAATTCATTTTATTTCTTTGGGATATATCTGGACCCTATGATGACATGTCATCTTACTTTATTCTTAGCATGTTTTTCAGTCATTTTCATTAGCTAGGTTTTTCATTCAGTGTAGAGGAGTACTAGAAAAATTGTTTATAATTTCATGACATTTGTAATGTTTTCTATATTTGAATCATGTAATTCTATCCTTCCCAAAACATAGCAATTTTAGGGTGATTTGATGTAATTCACGATGAAATCATGCAAATCGGCAAAACAAGACATCTGAAGACTTGTGAAGACCTTGTGAAGATCAAGAATGAAGATTCAAGAGGCTTCAAAAGACATTAGAGAGGGAGGAATTTTGTTCCCATGTCCTAAAACATCTTATATAGAAGCAAACACCCAAAAGGATGAAGAAACTGGGATTTCTGCACGGCAAAATAGGGATGAATTAGCAAACACCCAAAAGGATGAAGAAACAGGGATGAAGAAACTCGAACTTTGCTACTTGGAAAAGCCCGTTTTTTGAGCCCAACTTTAGGAGGAAACTCTCCCTATAAATACCACTTCCAAATTCATAATTTCTTATTCATAACGAAGCGGTTCAAGAGGAAGGAAAGCACAAGGAGCTTACAAGGGAGGAGTTTCTCTCCTCACTCAAGTCTTTATGGTATGTTTTATTTCTTTTGTAATTTGTCTTTAGTTACCATGTGTAACTAAATCTTTTTAGGGTAGGATTCTAAGATGAACCTCTATTCTGATTGTTGGATTATTTATTTATGGGCTAATTATCATGAAATTGACATTGTAATATGTGTGAAACCTGAAAAATGACCATGTAAAATAAAAAACACATATTATAACCGTGTAAATTGTGGTTTTTATTATATTTTACCATGTGATATAGTTGAAGTCCAAAAAAGGTACTTAGAAGTTGAATGTTTTTATGATATTTTTAAGGCATGTCTAGGACATTAAAATATGACATTACACAAAAAATTAGAAATTTTCAACTAAGGAAGAATTAATTATGAATATTTAAAGTGTCGATAACCCGTAAAACAAAATAATAAAAATCTCAACCTAAGAATCGTATTTTGAGTTGATTGTTTGCAAAAAATCTATTGAAATACATAAAAAGGGTCTGTAAAAATTTTGTAGCATTTCAAAGACATTTCGATTTATTTTTATTTTTCAACTAAAACATGTGAAATTGCAATTTTGTTATGAGTAAGTGTATACTCACGGGTCAAATTATGTTCTCTAATTTTGGAGGCATGGTTAGAAGATCATAAGAACCTTTACCATGAATTTTTGGAGTTTTTAAACGAGATACAAATTAATTATGAATTGTTTAAGAAACTAATAATTAAGGGAAGTAAAAATTCATAATAAATCCATCCCTAGTCGGAAAGATCTAAATTTTTGTGTAAAGCCTTGTTTTAACATCGTAAAGATACCTGAAAAAATTCATGAAAAAATTCAATCACTAGATCACTTTTTTGAACCACATGTACATTATAGGGTCAACAATAAGAAGAATCTCAAATTACAGTGTTAGAATATCAATTTTTTACTTTACAGGGTTAATTTTCAGATATCGCATATGTACATGATCAATTTAAACAATTAACTCTTTATTTAATTAAAAGTCTTTAATTAGTTATTTTTCGAATGTTATTTAATTTTACTGCTGTACGTAAGATTTGTCTCATCTGAAGCATAACCCGGATATATAGGCACTTAGGAAGGTAACATACCTAATATTTGTAGAACTACCGAGAGGGCTATATGCTTCTAAGATTCAACAGGCGAGGGAACCTTTAGGATACTTTGAATTTTGGAACCCTATTATTTGTCATTGTTTCAAATATCTCCGAGAAAGTAAAAACCTACATGTAAACCTTCGAGCGCAAGTGTGTTTCTCTATAGGACTGACAACCCAAAACACTGAAACTCGTAGGAACACTGGTGTAATGGTCGCAACTGACAGCTGGAGGGGAATGAACTCATATATTTGAGAGAGTAAGACCCCACGCGTAACTACATGTGTGATCAACATGTTAAACTCGACAACTGATAGGTAGTAAAAGAATGATTAAGACTTGACTGTTAAGTAAACCCAACAACTGAATAGAGGGGATTAGAAGAATCCTAAACCACTGCTAACACATATTTTTTGGCTGGAATTACAATCCCTTGTGGATATGATACTCTAGTTACAATTAAACGGCCTTTTAAATATAAAATAGAAATTTAATTAATAGAAACAATACATTAATGATGATATATTGAAAATAGTCGTGAGTTTTCAAAATTTCATCATATCGAGTTTCTCATATATGTATATAAAATTTTGTTTATACATATATAACCATTTAAAATCTGCAACCGGAGTGGTGGAAACATTCAAACGTGTTTTACCGATAAATAAAATTTAATTAACAGAAACACTGCATTAATTTTGATATTTTGAAATAGTCACAATTTTTCAAAATGTTATCGTATTCACTATCACATTTCGGCACATAAATTTTTTTTCCTGCATATATAAGCATATAAAATCCTCAACAAGTGCAGTTTAAATATTTAACGGTGAGTTAAATATAAAATAAAAATTTATTTAATAGACACACTACATTAATGTTGATATTTTGAAAACAGTCATGAGTTTTCAAAATTTTATCATATCGACTTTATCATATAGGTATATAAAGATTTGTTTATGCAAATATAAGTACATCAAATCTGCAACAGGTGCGGTGCAAACATTGAACAATGTTTAACATATAAAATAAAAATTTATTTAACAGAAACACTACATTAATTTTGATTTTGAAAATAATCACAAGTTTTTAAAATGTTATTATATCGACCTTCTCATATATCTACAATCAACTTTCTCAACTATTTAACAAATTTTTGTATATTTATATTTTATATAAAAAAAAAAATTAGGGATTTTGGGCTGACTTTTTCATTATTTCAAATATACCTTTAAACAAATATTTCTATGATAATGTTATATTGTTGGTGTTATTAAAAAGATAAGAATTTTTGTTATATTATTGTTGTCAGCGAAAAATATAAATATGGTTTGTTGAGTTTGTAACATTTAAAAATCATAAATATCTAGACTTATAATTTTAATATATAAGAGAAAAATATTTTTCGCTACCATAGGAGAAAAATATTTAATAGAAACATTACATTAATACTCATATAGAAACTTTTTCTTTTTTTGAAAGATTTCATATAAAAACATTGTACAATATTAACGATGTAATTATTTTTTATATAATTATTGCAATGTTACGTATGAATTAAAAAACACTGGTCTTTTACTACTATTTTTAAAAATAAGAAATAAAAAATTTCATTCAAATAAAAAGTAGTGATAAATTTTGTAATTAAACTTGAAGAAAAAAAAAATACGTGACGCTCTTTTGCACCCTTTTTATAAACGTGCTCTCTTTTTTTGAAATGAAACCCTAATTTGTAACGGTCTGAAATGGCGTCAGGTAGCCATGGCCATCTTCTATGTAACCCTTGAATTGATATTAAGTTTCCAAATGTCCATCTCCTTCATTCTTTCATCTTATCATTTTACACCCCACTTTCTTAGAGCAAGCTTTCTCCCCTTAAAAAGGTAAACAAATGTGTAAATCCTCATTTCCCTTCACGGATTTTATTTTTATTTCTTTTGGCAACTTAAAGTGTGTTTATGCGATTTTATGTTTTAGACTTCGTTTTGTTGATTTTTTTGTTATTATGTGATCATTTTCGTTTTTTGTAAGTGTTGGTTTTCTGGATTTTTTCCAAAAGGGTAAACGTTACATATTTCTGAATTGCTTAACTTAATTTGCAGGTATGGTGCGCAGATATACCACTTACAAAGAGCGTATTAGGCCAACTGCGTCTGCACGTCGACGTGGCTACAAACATGCTGCTTCTTCAGATCAGCAAGTTGTAGAGGAGCCATGTCAAGAATTAAAGAATCCTCATCTGAATGTTGTTCAGGATCTAGGATCTGATGATGTGGATGTAAATGGATTTCAAGAAGGTCTCAATGACCCTCTTGTTCTTGAGACATTTACGGACCATGTGGCCGGTGGACTTTGGGATGAAGTGGTAATGTATTGTCAAAAATTTTGTTGCTGTGTTTGTTTTCAAAATAGCCTTTAACAAATATATTTTCTTTTAATTCAGAGTCGAGGTGAAGAAATAGATGTCATCAACAAGCAGCTCTCAACTGTGCAAGCTTTCTCCCGTTCCCCTTTAAAAGGTAAAAAATCTGTAATTTCTCAATTCCGTTCATGATTTTTATTTTATGTTTTGCCAATTTTTGTTCTATCTATACGATTATATAATTTATATTTCGTTTTCGTCAATATTTCTTATTATGTGTTGGTTTTCTGTAAGTTTTGGTTTTTTTCGCAATATTTATATTCACATAAATACGTGAACTGAATGATGTGCATGTAACTTCATTTGATGATTTTCCTTAACTGATCAATGTGCAGGTATGGTGCGGACATATACAGCACGTGTTAGGCCGACCGCGTCTGTACGTCGACATGGCTACAAACATGCTACTTCTTTAGAGCAGCAAGTTGTAAAGGATTCATGTCAAGAAATAGAGGATCCCCGTCGGAATGTTGTTGATATAAGTGATGATGATGCAGATGTAAATGGATTTTCCGGTGGTCCAACTGACACTTCTATTCTTAAGCCATATAGGGACCAAGTGACCGATCGACCTTGGGATGAAGTGGTAATGTATTGTCTAAATTCTTGTTGTTGTGTTTGTTCTCAAAATAACTTGTAACATATATATTTTTATTTAATTCAGAGTCTATGTGAGGAAATAGATGTCATCAGCAAGCAACTCTCAATCATAACCATAACATCGCTGCCTTCTACACTATCTTCCAACCATTCACTTCACGTGCCGCCACTTCCCACTCTTCCTTTCGACCTCATTCGAGAAATACTTTGTAGGCTCCCAGTGAAGTTACTCCTTCAACTTCAATGCGTTTGCAAGTCATGGAATTCTCTAATATGTGATCCCAGTTTTGCAAAGAAGCACCTTAGCATGTCAACCACGCATCACATCCACTTTGTAAGCTACTTCGATCCTTTACACAAGTACACTCTCAAGTCTTACCCCCTCCACTCTAATTTCTCCACCATGTCCACTAATGTTATGCACTTGGAGTATCAACCAAACAATTATACTCCAAACAGTTCATGCTACATTGTTGGTTCTTGTAATGGTATCCTCTGTCTTGCACACTTCTACGATGAAGGTTTCGTTCTATTGTGGAACCCTTCAATTAGAAAATTTAAGGAATTGCCCTCTTTTCGAAAGCCAAATGTGATTAGTCACATTAGGATGACATTTGGCTTTGGCTATAATCCTATTATGGATAATTACAAGGTGGTGGTTGTTTTAGAATTCTCTGTTTGGTATAATAATGGTAATGTAGTTGACAAAACTGAAGTGAAGGTTCATACTTTGGGTACAAATTTTTGGATAACCATTCAAGAGTTTCCTTTTGGTTGTATCCCTTATGAGCTATCAGGGAAATTTGTGGGTGGCACTATTAATTGGTTGGCTTCTAAAGATGGTCGTAGGGAAAGTCCATGTATCGTTTCTCTTGATTTGGGAAACGAGTCTTATCAAGAGGTTTTACTGCCTGATTTTGGAGAGGTAGAAGTCAATTACTTGGCTTTGGGTGTGTTAAGGGATTGTTTGTGCATTATTTCTGATCATGATGTTTGGTTTATGAAGGAATATGGAAATAAAGAGTCTTGGATTAAATTGTTCACTGTTTCTTACATGCAAGATCCATTTTACATGTGGGGTCCTAGTAAGTCTTATGCCTTGACCAAGGTAGTATATATTTTTGAGGATGATCAAGTGTTGCTTGAATCTAAAGGGAGTTGGTCTAAGAAGTTGGTTGTTTATGATCCAAAGAATGATATGTTTAAGCTTCAATATAACAGTGCTTATAACCTAAGTGATGGTGCCCCAGAAGTCTATGTAGAGAGTTTGTTATCACCTTGGTCTTAATGCTAGAATATAGATGCGGTGCTATTTTATTTGAGCACGGGACTAAACTGTAATCTTTATGTTATTTTTTATTTATGTTATTTTTTTTGCATTTGTTCTGATTACTATTTACTTCATGGATCATTGCTAGTTAATGCTCAATTGCTTCTATATCTTGAGAAATTGTAGTTATTTTTACACATTTTTCATTTATTTGTTTGTTAGAGGCTTTTACCCTTTCAGTTTTTTGTTATTTCTATTTTGATGTTCTAAGCTCTTAATTAGGATTTAGATGTTATGCGAAGTCATTATTATGTTCTGTGAAAAGTGTAAGCCACATGATTTTCAAAATACCTGCTTCGAGTTTTTCAAAATACCTTATAAAGTTAACTAATCAAATTTTATCATGGAGACAGTTCTTTATGAATGTTAAGATAGCTTTGAGAGATATCTCAGACGTCACAATGAGTATATAAAAATTAAGAAGTTTTAGTTTCTAAAAAACACCTAGTGTTGATTCAAGTGAGCTATGTTGTTTTCCCCAATTTAATTGTTTCCTCCTTTTATTTTCAAAGAAAAATGTGTTAATGTTTGATAAATGGAAATTAAAGATTATTATGTCAATTTGAAATGAGCCATCTTCCCATTTTTCATTATTTAATTTAATTGCAACACTTGTCATTTGTAAATAGCAAAAGATCTTGTAAGACTAAAATAAGAAGGTGAGAGGAATGAGTGCTTATTTGTTGGAAAACAATGATTTAAGTAGAGCTTATTTGTAAAAATTACTAATTAGAGTTGAAAGGAATTAGAGCTACAACTAGAATGAATGAGTGCTACAGAGAGATGATTTTTGCGTTGCTGCATAATTATCATTTCCAAAACATTATAACTCAATTTTGTACTCATCAATGAAATATATAAATGGTATGAGCATTGGGACGAATATGCTTAAAATGTTAAAAGGTTATGTTCGAAAGGTTTCGAGTGCTGGAGTGTTAATTAATGTTGGTTGCAAGATTTCAATGCCAATGATAAATAGTGATTGACCTATGTATTTAATATAAGGTTATGCTAACAAGTGCCCTAAGGGCATTGTCCAAGTAATCTACAAAAATAAATTTTGATTTGAAAATGAAGTTAAATAGAATTCTTGTTATCAAATTGCAATAAGTATATTATGTCTTGTTATTATTCTCAGCAAGTCACTATCAAGTGAAAAATAGCGAGAAACTCTAATTGATTGTGTCTCACTGGTGGACCTTGACCCTTTGGGGTCATATCTAGTATTCGGAGTTTGCCTCGATTTGGTACCGCTCTCGCGGCCCGCACCAAAACAGTGCTTTACCCCTGTCAAGATCAGACAACAAAGGTTAAGATTCTCTAAAAAAAACGTCACACTTTCGTGCATATTGGCATAAAGTAACTAAACTTTTTCAGGAAGAAAAAAAAAACTAGAGACATATAAGATAGTTTGAATATATAAAGGGAACTTTATATACTGTGCCTTTTGAAGTGCTTTAGTTGCAAATTAATGGATGATTACCAATAAATTTACTTGTGTTCATTGACAGTATATGAACTCAAGTTTCATATGATGATGCTATATTTCATTTTCACTAACCAACGATTTTGTACAACGTGACGTTTTTGTCTGTTGCCATGAGACATAAAGAGCATGTGATTGTTTATATGGTTTAGGTGTGGCTGTGTATGCTTTTGAAGAAATGATACCAATTGCTCACATTTTCCATTAGCCTTGCCTCCCCTTTTTCACCAGACTTATCTTTATGTCTTAAAGTAGAATTTGGTCTTCAGGTTTGACATTTGTTGACCAATTTTTTAGAGTAAAATAGGTAACAAAAGTTCAAGTTTGGATTGGTAAATTTCAGCCAATTTAGAAGTCTGCAAGATTTACTTCCAACACAGTTTTTGTGTCAAATTTTATATTTGTCATACCCTTTGTAAATATAGAGATTAGAGAGTTTTGAAGAATTTATTTGTTTTATTCAAATGCTCTCTTGTGAGATATTTAGCTTAATCTTTATTTTTGATTCAATCGAAGAGTAGAACGTGTGAGTTCTTTAACAGATAATTTTCTTCAGATAATTTACTCTTTGTTATGCAATTAATTTATTGATTCTGTTGAAGCACACGATGAAGCATTTGAGTTATGTAGTGCAAGAGTTGATTTTCGTGGCAGTTGTGTGTCCTCTGCTAAGTCCAGATCAGTCAGGTTCTGGCTTCTGGTTTGCATGATGCTGTTGATTGTTTTTTACTGTGTTTAGTTTATTAACTTTAATGAATTTTTTTTTATTTGTTCAAAAAAAGACTTTAATGAATTTTTTATTCAATTTGGTGGAGTTCTTGATTCATTTTATTTATTTAGGAAAACAGTGGGTTGAATAATATAGTACCGATTCTGGATGGGTTTGACGAATATCGAAATAATTCAGCTCAGTCTGAGCAAGACCAATTAAATTGAAACTGATTCGGTGTCTAGAACCAGTTTGGTTTGATTCTTACTGTCACCGAACCAATAACGATTCAATTCAGCTTCCATTATATATTTCAACTTCTGCATTTCCCAGTTGCACTTTACCCTCCAACTCTGATGGTATAAGGAAACATTCTATTGGTTTCCATCGCTGTACCTGTTCCAAATTAACTCACATGACAACTACAGATATTTCAAAGGCAACTGCAGTTTTTTTTACTGCTTACATTACACCGTTATCAAGCGCTAGTTTGTTTGATAGATATACTAATATTAATTTAATTACATATACATGATACAAAGTTAGGAATGTACTATATTATTAGTTTTATTTAACACAAGCAATTTTTGTTGCAAATGAAAATGAAGATCTATATTTTTCTCAGGGGTTATACTACTTAGATATCAAACATACCAAATACACTAAAAGTTACATCTTTTACAATTGAAATCTTAAATAAACAGTTGTAAAAATAGAGTTCTCAAAGTTACATATTTTAGTTATCAGAGTTCTCAAAGTTCACCACCACCAACAACAACCAAAATTAACTGCCCTCACTAACAGCGACTCAATATCTTCTTCTCGGCCGCCAGAAGCCTCCCAGTGCCTCCCTCTTCTCCTCCTCGACTCACTCCAAGTGACTCAGTCTTCTTCTCCCGGCACCTCATATTCATTATTTATCCTCCCGTTTTAATCATTCTTTATCTTCCCTCTATATCACATTCTATATTTTCCTATCAATTTTCAAAGAAAATATCACTTCTATACTGAAGTATTTTATGATTCATTTATTCTCCTTTTGTCATTTCTTGTTCTTTACGTGGCACAAAATCATGATGTTAGTGTTTTTTAACTTCCTTTTAATATTTATTTCCATTATGAGAGAGGTTTGCAATTTTGTAGAATTCTACTATAGAATTATGAAGAGCCTACGAAGATTCGTAGCTCGTTGAGATGTTTTGAAGAGGAAATGTTGGTTCTGCATCTCTGAATTTGATTTTGGTATTTTATTGATTTTATTGCTGTTGTGCAGATAGTTCACTAAATTTTACATCAGAGCAAATTTCAGGACACTAATCAAAAAATGAGATTGAAGGAGGAGTTCGGTAAGTATATCCATAACCCATGTGTTTGAGGAGGAGTCATTATACAAGGAAATGATCAGAGAAACCATCAATCAATCATGAGTTTTTTTGAGACATTTATATGTTATATATTGATCACCAAAAGGTCTTAATATGTTTTCCTTCTAGTAGGATAGCATGATTCCAATAGTATCAACAGTTTTTTGAGAGTTGCTATACTCTTGTTTGTATAAAGCATAGTAAGAGACATTAAAATAAGAACTGCTAGGGAATGCTTGCAGGAAAATTATGGAGATTTGTCAGTTCTCAATAACAGAAGCATATACTAGTGTAAAAAATAACAACAACAACAACAATAATAATAATAATAATAGAAACTGATAGTAATAGGAACTGCTATTCTCTTTTTTTATTTAATAAATACTGATTTTGGTTTTTTAATCTGAACCGTTGATACTTTGTTTGCCGCGTGTCTCACATCGGGAAAAGAACTGGGAAACTGGAGCAGATCCGGACACATTATTTAATGCTCTCACCCTCTCATAATAACATTTCCTCTCACTTGATACATCCTCTTTATTATGAGTTCAGACATGCTCCATTTATTCTCTTTAAAAAAAGAAAAAGTATGCTCCATTTACCTTAAAGTAAACCATCAAATTGGTCTCTGTCTGCCCTTGTGAGCTTAGCTAAGAGTATATGGACAATGCATAATATATGCAAAGTCCGAGGTTCAAGTCCCGACCACCACAAAAAAAAAAAAACATCAAATTGGTCCTTGTCTTTGTACCAAAATCTCAAATTGGTTCTTGACTCTATTAATAACTCAAAATGGTCCTTCTCTTTGTCAAACGTTTCTCAGATTGGTCCCTGACTCTATTAGTTGTTTTGCAATTTAAGCTGTTAATGTATCAAATAAGATCCAAAATGCATTATGTCATTAACCACTAAATAATATCCAAAAGACATTGAGTCATTAACCCTCAAAATACAAAACAACTAATAGAGTCAAGGACCAATCTGATAAACATTTGACAAAGACAGGGACCATTTTGAGTTATTATAGAGTCAGGGACTAAATTGAGAATTTGGTACAAAGACAGTGACCAATTTAGGGTATTGGATGATTGACATGTGGCAAAAAAGATTCAACTGTTGAGATTTAAAAATATTAAAACATTCATTTTCTTAATAATTAATAAAAAATTAAAAAGTCAGTTCCTTCATCTCTTTAGGTACGCTCCATTTACCTTAAGCCCCATTTAGTCCATTTAGGGTTAGATGCAAGACATGGGGCAAACAAACATCTAAGGGCTTAGATTTCAAATTAAAAAAAATAAGCTTTTATTTAATTAAAAAAAAAAGGAACACTCTTATTTCCTCTTTTTCTCTCTGCACCACGCCACTCTTATCCTCTCCATCGCCTCCCTCCACCGCTGTCGTTGAAACCACCTCCATCTTCATCACGAAATCTAAGCTTTAAGATAGAAAATTTCATTCCATCTCCTTAATATGAGAAACCAATAACCAAAAATCTAAAACATCTTATACCCTTTTCTATTTCTCCACTTCCTGTACAATCAGTTGCTTTTTCAACAATAATTTCATAGTGTTAGCCTTCAACAATTGTCGTGAAGAAGAAAGTGGTTGTGATAGTTGAGTTGAAATTCATCCTTTCTGCTTATGAGTAATTGAAATTGGTAAGGTAACATGGGTAAGAATGAATCTACAGGTGTGGAAGAGTTGAGCAGCAACGGTGGATTGGTATGGGACGGCGGTGGTGAGACGGCGATGGAGAGAGGAGAAGGTAATGAAAGGAAGGGTAAAAGCGCATTGAACCAGGGGCGGACCTGGACTTAGAATACCAGTGGGGCACAATTTTTTTTTATATCAAATAATTAAATAATAGTAAATATAATAAGAAGTTATTCTAAAAATAGTTGTAGCAATCAAACTTATAAACAAATAATTCCTGGACTCTAGGTATAACTGGAAAAAAAATTCTTCATCCTCATTCAGTTATACAAAAAAAATAAATTAGAATACTCCATTATAGTATGTCAAAATATGAACAAAAAATTAATCATAACCCTGCCTAATATGAAACAAATTCGCAGCATGTTTGACAATTTAATCTGTGTAAAATTAATCATAACTCGAACATAAAAATGATAAACCCACAACCAATTCTTGATGAAGCATAACAATTAACTGTGTGCGTTATGAAATTGGTTGGAAATTAACAGCGTGTGTGTTTTACAATTGGTTCACAATTGGCTTTTGATGAAGCATAACAATTAGGAAAATGTTAACTAGTGCCCTCGGGCACTGGCACTAGTTAAGGAAACCAAATATAGTACAAGTACTTTGAAATTTGTGGAGTCAAAGTTTAAAAAGTGTAAAGAATGATGTTTTCAATACAAATATTTCCTTTTTTGTTTCCTTAACTAGTGCCCTGGAACTACAAGAAACGAAGGTAATTCCGACCAAAAAATTCCGAGGAACCATTGTTTCTCGTTAAATAGAGGTAATTCCGAGGAACTTTTTCCTCGGTATGCACATGTCAGGAATCTCTGCTCCTCCTGCTGCATAATCAGTTTGACACGGCTTTCTAGATTAAATACCGAGGAAAAAGTTTCTCAGAATGCATGTTGTCATTATTATTGAATTGTTTAGCACGCTTTGTTAGTATTGGTAGACCCAGTTGAAGTCATAACAAACGCAAACACTCTATTCTTATATGACCGTTCTGCTTGTGTTCAACTGTTTATCATCCCTCAAAAAACATAATCACTCTATTCTTTATTACTATAATTCTTTCTTAAATCCCTTAAAAAAACATGTTTCACGAGAGAAAGATAGAGAGGCTCCAAAACACCACAACAACACCATTAAAGAAAGAGGAAACAGTTTCAAAATTATGAAGTTCCTGTTTTGTGTAAAGAGGTAAAATCAAAATTTTGAAGAAAACACGTGGTGTTGTATATTTCATTATTTCAATGTGTTGTGTCTATTATATCTCCCCCTACATCTTTTCCAGGAAAATTACATACTTCATATTTTTATTTTCATTTCATAATTTATCAGTCATTTTGCCTATTAGGTTCATTTTAATATTATACCACTGATGAGTTGATGACTAAGTTTTGTTTTAGTGTTCAGTCTGGTTGAGCACTTGACCACTTCTCCATAAGTACCAATATTTATTTGTCCACAAGTACTTGTTGAGAAATCACAAGAAGAAAGGAAAGAGGAGATTGAAGTTATAGTGAGTTTTTCATTGATGAAAGTTTGAATTTTGTGACACAAAAAACAAATACAAAGGAGGCTGGATTTACATCAAACAGGGATAGATCTGAACAATATAACAGATCTAAGAAGTCTAGGCATAATAGAATGTTGAGAAGAAATGGTGGAAGCTATTCAAGTAGGTGAAGAAATTGGGCGAGGTTGCTGTTAGACAAATGGCAACGTTTCTGATTCTTCCATGGTATACAATGAACTTGTTAACCGGAGGTGTGTATGGGGTCGTTAGAGGCGGAAGAAGAGAAGAAAGATGATAACGTTTCTGATTCAATGGAAACAGATAATGAACTAACGAACAATAATATCTATTATCTAGCGGTCCAAAATTTAATTATTTTTTAAAATAAAATACATTCCGAGGACAAACTTCCTCGGAAATTTTAGTCACTTTAGTGTCAGTCTGTGGCTCAGTTGTCAAATCAATATTTCGAGGATATTCTTCCTCGGAAACAAAAGTTCCTCGGAAATTTCCTCGGTAATGGGATTGCAACCAACTATTTTTCCAGGACATGAGTTCCTCAGAAAAAAGCGACATTCCGAGGAGAAATAGACGATTTTCTAGGAGTTTTGTGCCTCGGAATTTCAGTGATTTCTTGTAGTGTGTTGGGTTGAATAAAGAACATAAGAAATGCTTGATTTTGTGATTAGTGTACGCTTGAAATTGAGCCCTTGAGGAGACATAAGTTTTTAATCGAATTGTCATATATTAATCTTGTTTTATGCTGCAATGTTTATGTCTTTTGCTTGAGGACAAGCAAAGATTCAAGTGTGGGGGAGTTTGATGAGTCAATAAATTAGTGTTTTTAATATATTATTTGAGTCTATTTTATTTAGATTTGATTTTGTTTTATTTAAATATTATTTCCTTTTAGAATTATTTTACTTCAATTTCAAG
>Ga0315913_1000816_pt1 | contig 30699 bp, 22 predicted proteins | sample MpolsnodulesMG_FD_207736 | JGI IMG/M metagenome (GOLD analysis project Ga0315913, IMG submission 207736) | Medicago polymorpha root nodule microbial communities from Los Angeles, California, United States - small nodules | ecosystem: Host-associated > Plants > Roots > Nodule | place: USA...
ATCACGAATTGCAAGCAGATCTAGTGAAACACATATGGACAAAGTTTGGAATGTATCGTGATTGAAGATGATTTGTATCGTGCTAAATAAATTATTTGTGTGTTGTATGCTTAGTTTGTTGTATTGCATTTTAAGTTATTTGTGTGTCGCGTGCTTAGTTTGTTGTATTGCAATTTAAGTTAAGAAAATAAAAATCAATTATTTTACAAAATTTTGTTTTTCCAAAAAAACTAAAAAATAAATAGTTAATTGTATTATTTTAATTTAATTATAATTGATAATTTTATGTAATTATAAAAACAAAAATTAGATAAAAATAAAAGAAATAAAAAGTGGTGGGGTAGAGTGTTGAATGAAAAACTATTGGAGAAGTAAAAGTTGAATGAGTGTTGAATAAAGAGAGAGAAAATGATGTGGAGTGTTGGAAATTGAAAAAGTGGGTGTTGAATGGTGTTGAAGGGTTGAAACCATTGGGGATGGTCTAAGTGTTAAAAAAAGCAAAAATGAAATAAAATATTTTTCAATAAATGCCTTCCACCCATGTTTCTTGTGTTGGCATTTGATTTAGCAGTTTTCAATCTGCATTACACGATAATGCATCCTCTTTCACACTTCCAAATCTAGGTTTCATAGAGGCTGAAGGAGAAAATGATGATTTGAAGAAAAAAGAAAATCTCGAGCATCTCTGTTGCCTCCCTAGAGATATAGGATTAGTGGTATATTAGTCTTAATAGATGGTAGTATAAATAGCTTGTAACCACCCCATTAGTGAGTAATTCACTCATTTGTAATATCACTCTTTACTATCAATACAATAGTTTCATAACTTTTCTCTCCTTCATTCATGGATGTCATGTTTCCTAACATGGTATCAGGGCAAGATCGATATCCTCCTTGAATGATATTTTCCGCTGCATTTTTTTTAGAGAAAATCCAATTTTCTCATCTTCAATTTCTCTTTTGTTTCTCATTCATAACTCTTGTATTTCTCCTTCGTCTTTTGATGAAAATCCTAGCATAATTTTCTAATTCAGATGAATTTCTTTCTACTCCATCACTTTCTATTTCTATTTCAGTTTGTGATTCATATTCGATCCTAATTTCCAGAAGATGTGTGTCTCAATTTCTTGACTAAGTCAGTTATAAGTTATAGGATTCACAATTCGATTCCAATTCCTTGATTTGGATTCGAATCTTTGTTTTTGGTTCAGTCTATGATTTTTGCTCACTTGATCCGAATTGTCATTTTATAGTTCCGATCTCGATTCTAATTCCATGTTCAAATCCTTTATCGATCGAAATTTTCAATTTATGAATCTTTCGATTTCTTGTTGCGTCTTTTTGTTCTTGCGATTGAGATTATGTTCGCAAATTGGTTCGATTTTGCTCTCACATTTTCCCCCCAATTTTTAGGGTTTCATTGTTATCTAATCCATTATGTTTCACGTTTCATTACTATTTTGTTGTGTTTGTGAATTCGTCTTTCATCTAATACTACAATTCGGTCTACGATTCTTATGTCGTGATGATCCTAATTGGCCCCCGTTACTGATTTAGAGTTGGTTGCTTCTAGTTCAATTTGGTTTTCATATTATGATTTTTGCTACTATGATCAATGTTCCTGGTTCTGGTGAGGGCACCTCTACAAGCACTATTTCTCCTTCCTTTTGCTCCAATCAATTATGAATTTATGTTCAGCTTATGGAGGTAGAGAGGATGGTTTTGTTTGCTGAATTTCTGGTTGTACAATCCTCTGGTATGATATACTTCTTTTGTATGATTATGCATTGGATTTCACAGTTTTGAGTTAATTTGTTGGTTGTGTTAGTTAACAACTTGAGCCTAGTTCTTCTTTAATTTCGGTTCAGAAACTCTAAGTGATTCATTAGTGATTTCAGTGTTCTTGCACTCTAATACATGAGCTGCTCATTAATTCTAGAGGATTGTCGTTGACATTCATTGGTTTTCTTTGAAGAAGAGTATTTGACAACAATGGTTATTGGTGCGATTAAAGTTGTAAGAGTTCAACAACTTTGTTCAATTGTGGATTGAGTATTGCTTATTGCTTCCAAATCGACGTAATTCTGCGACAGAATGTCACAGTGATATTATGTTTGTTCAAGCTTGGATTCGTAGTTAGTACCATTGAGGGATTTTGCAGCTGTTGTGACACTCTTGTGCTGCAATCTATTTGTTTGGTATGTTATCTTGTAATACTTGTTGCAATTGGTTTATTCTTGGAGATTGGAATATTGTTTGAAGTTTGGAAGGTTGATAATGGAATGGCAATTTGGAATTCTATGTTGTTGAACTGCTTATGTTTTTCATTGAATAACTTTTGGATCAATTGTTTTGGAAGCTGTTGATTGATATGTGGTAAATGTATAAAGAAGATTTGAATGAGGCTTCCTTGGTTGGTTTTTTGGACAAGAGACAATGCATATTGTTGTCTCATTTTTTGTTCCTGGATCGTTGATAAAGTTTGTGATTATGGGTTTTCTAACTCACTACATTGAGGCCTTGGAACAATTCATAAGCAGCACATTTGCACTTGGCAGAACAACACTTATTAGTTTGGGATTTCTTTGATGTCTGAAGTATATTCTAATGCTTGAGATTTGGTTATTGCTTGTTCAGCTTTGTTCTTACTCGTGAGTTACACACCAAGTTTTAAGAGGAATTGTTTGCATTTTGGATTATAGCATGAAGTTTAACACCAATGTTTGGTGCTATATATTTTGTTGCATATTGTTGATGCTACCTGAAGTATATGGGTTGAAGACTTGCAGCCAGACTATTCCATGTTGTTGCCTACACGTGTTGGAGCCTTAGTTCTGTTTCCAGATCATTGAATTTCTATGTAAGGGTGTTGCAATAGTTTCTGTCCATAGCTCACTTATTCGTCTTTCTTGTTACCCTATGATGGCTTTGATTTTTGTCTTCTGTTCATGATGGTCAAGCCATGTTGATGGACTTCCGTCATGAATGATTAAGTGTTGTTGTGCTTTTGTCCACGGATGGTTAAGCGTCGTTTTTTGTGCTTCTGTCTTGAGTTATTAAGAACTCTTGATGGTTAAGTGTTGTGTCTTTTATGGCTTCGTGGTTGTTTGCTTCTACCGGATGGCGGTTAAGAGATATTTTGCTGCTTCTTCCTCCAAGCGGTTAAACCTTGAGTTGTGGTTTCCTCTTGTTAGATAAACATTTGGTTGTTGCTACCCTCTTGGTCGATGTATTTCCGGCATCTCTCCTTGCATTTTCCTTTGTTTGATATACTATTGTATTGTTCATCCCAAGTTGGAAGTGTTGTGAACACCTTCCAACTTGCGGGGGACTATTAGAGATATAAGATTAGTGGTATATTAGTCTTAATAGATAGTAGTGTAAATAGCTTGTAACCACCCCATTATGGGGTAATTCACTAATTTATAATATCACTCTTTACTATCAATACAATAGTTCCATAGCTTTTATCTCCTTCATCCATGGATGTCATGTTTTCTAACACACCACCCACTCCATTACATCCATCTCTGCAAAGCTGGTCTCTACATCCTACATAAGACAAAACTTTCTTTGTTTTAATAATTTTGCTTAGTGATTAGTTAGAATTATCCGTGAAGAAAATAATATTGCATATGAGAAGAAAATATTATCTGAATGAACACTATGAAAATTATTAGCCGGTAGATTTATGCGATGACTCCAAATTTTTATATGGAAAATTAATTTTATTCTCTCATTGTTTTTTATATTGCTCTTATTTATGCTATGGTGGCTATGAATAGTATGAGAATTGTTTGTCAAATAGTAGTAGGCCGTTATAAGATAATCCTAGCATGTTGAATCCAGGTGGTTAATTTTTTATCGTAGCATTAGTTCAGGAATAGTGGTTCATAATTTATCATAACATTCATTCGTAGAACAAAATTGAGACAAAATTGATCGGACAAAGGTAGGAGAAGGTTAGGTAAGGCGAGAGATAGTGTGGTTGTGAGAGATACTGTGATGAATTGTTGACGTGAAATAAATGTGAGATATGACATTTATTATCCATATTTTATTTGATTTTTGCTTTTTTTAACACTTAAAATGACGTGTTTGATTTGATGATTTTAGTTGGTTGACAGCGTAAACTTATTTTACACTGTCAGTCTATTCCAATTAATCTCTTGAATTATTTACCCTTTCTCCTACAAATATCGGCAATTGGTATTTCGCCTAAAAACCAGATGTATCAAATCCCAAATATAAAAAAAATATGAGTCTTGAATCCTTGCTTGATAATATGAGGTTCGATTGGAGGTTCAAAAACGAAAAGGAATTCAAAACCGCTACTGATATTTTTTTAAAAACGCTAAATCAACTTCAACAAATGTTTAATCAGATGGATTGGGCGGTGATCGCCAAATTATTAATAAATTAGATTTGATTCATCCACTTGATGTTGTGGATGAATTTAGTGCATCCAAACTTTTTCTAAAATTCAATAGATTATATTTATTTAAAAATATATATTTTTACATAAAAGTACTATTATTTTATTTTCAAATATTATTTTTTATATTATTTAAAAAAAAATATTGGTTGATTTTTTTACATAAAATTATTATTATTTTATAAACAATATTATTTTAAATTATTTTTAAAAATAATTTATTTAAACAATAATTAATTTTTAAGAATAATACTTTTAATTCTCTAAAAAATAACAATTCAAATAATTTTGAAGTGGTCCTCTCATCTTCACCGTCATAAAACCTCACACCTTGGAATCATCATTACTTAAATCCAGACTTCCTTATTCGTCCCTGTTCACTATTTCAACTCAAAGCAATGATGACAGGTCATCTTACGTTATTTTTAACATGTTTTTCACTTAATTTCTGCAGGTCTTAGCAACAAAAAGGAGGACTATTAGAACGATTGCCTATGATTTCAAGACTTTTGTAATGTTTTATATATTTGAGTATGTATTTATAATTTTCCCGAAACATAACAATTTTAGGGGTTTTTTGAAGTAATTCATGAAGAAATCATGCAAATCAGCAAATCAAGAACATCTGAAGAATTGTCAAGACTTTGGGAAGACCAGAAATGAAGATTCAAGAGGCCTCATAAGACTTTACATAGGGAAAAATGTTGTTCCCAAGTTCCGAGAAAAGTTACTTGAAGACGAAGACCTAAAAACGACGAAAATCAGAGAAACTGGGCCAAGAAAGCAATACTATGCGCCTTGAGCATATGAAAATGTCAGGGGCGCATGCGTAATTTTGTGTGTTTTGCGGGTTTAACTCACGTTTTTAGCCCAAACTCAGTTAGAAACTCTCACCATAAATACAAGCCTTCCTCATTCAGAATTTCTCGTTCAGAACTGTGGCAGTTCAAGAAGAAGGCAACTTTAGAGCTTTAGGAGAGTTTCTATCTTCTCCTTGATTTTCTAGGGTATGTTTTCATCTTTATTAATTTGTTTTTAGTTACCATGTGTAACTAATTCTTTTTAGGTTAGAGTTCTAAGATGAACCTCTGTTTATTTTTGTTGGATATTTATTTAATTTAATGTCGTTTATATATTTTTTATTTTTTGTTCGCTATTAAGTTCCTTATTTAGTCATTTATTCCAAAGGAGTGTAACCCTAGATTAGGTGCTTAGGTTGTGACAGAGCTTAACATTGTTATTACTATCATGTTGCTTATATCTTGATATTTATAGCATTATACTAGTAACTATCTGTCTAGGGAGTAATTAGTTAGGAACTAGTGAAAGATACCGAAAGCAACTTGACCCTAGTAGTAAGTACTTAAGAGGTGACATTACTAAGAATGAGTAGTAACACTGCCTAACCTAGGATGTAACTGGTTAGTAATTAAGGAAACAAGCGTCTCTAGGGAATAAACTTAGATCGAACCATTCTCTTAAAGCCCTTGGTTAGGTAAACAAGATAGGACTGCTCGTTTCTAAGAGCGGAGAGAGGGTGTGCTATGAGTGTCCTAAGATTCATAGATGGGCTGAACTAATGAAACCTTTGCCTTCATTGCCTTGGGCAAAATTGGAACGCCAATTTAAGTTTATGTTCAATTACCTTTGAATTAACAAGACCCCGCACGTAAGGATCACTGTGCGATCAGCAGGTGCAGTTAGCCATCGGAGGGATAAACCTATAGTCTACTGGGAGAGTAATACCCCGTACGTAAGGATCACTGTGCGATCACCAGGTGCAACTTGACGACCGACTAGGTTAGAAACATCCCAACAGCCTCATCATTTGTATAGTCTACCTAAGATAAATAAACGCGACATTACTGTTATTTAATATTCAACAATATAAACATAGGGGATTCGAAGAATCCTGACCACTGCTTACTTTTCTGCAACCAAAAACAGGTAAACTTGCTCTATTGCAAACAAATAAAAATTGCAACTCTCTAACCATTAACTTTATATCGTCAAACTTACAAAAATAAGTAACGCAAATTGTTTGGACGAAACGACAATCCTTGTGGATACGATACTCTACTTATCACTTTATTACTTGGTAGACGATTTAGTACACTTGCCATATCCGACCATCAAGCGACGAGGCTCAATTACTCTCACGTCATTGTCCTTCACATTATGCTCAACATAGATACGACCGTTGACTTTGTTATCCATAACATGTATTGCAGTATCCCCATCATTGTCATATAACCCATCAATTTTCCTTCGAATTCAAAACCATGCTATATCATAACCCTAATCAGTCACCAAATCAACCACATCAAAAACACCACACTTCTCAGAATTCAGTAAAAAAGAAAAAGTTTGAACCCAGTCTCCATAAAAATGGTATCATCCCTGATAAAATTATCGCCATGATGAAAAACTACAATGAAGACACTAATTTTACGTAGTCAAACAATACTTTCTTAGCAAAACACGTGTCATACTAACCCCACCCCCACTCACGCACAATTGAGGGTAGTTAAACATTAATCAAACAACAACAAACAAACTATAAAAATCAAAATATGCATTTATGTTACTTAAAACTTTTTTTTTACCCCACGAACAATCAATAAACGTTATTCTTGCATTCATCGGAACCTTAATAGTTCATAGAGAGAAAAAGACGAGTTCTTACATTCCAAAACCTAGTTGATGAAAATAGTACATATAGAGATTTTTTTTCCATACATTCGAAAACCTAGTTGATGAAATCGCGCAAGTTATCCTTCATTTTTCTCAAAATCTTATTCAAAGATTCTCCAATGGTATCGTTTTGGTTGAGCGTCTCCCAATCTCGTCTCTGGCATTTTCTTTGCCTTGGGCAAAACGTGAGAAAATGAACCCCTTACGTAACAACATTTTTTTTATAAACGACGAGTAAGACATGTAGTAGTTATGGCAATTGACATCCCATTTATGCTGACACTCCATGTCACCACAATACGACGTTTAAAAAAAAACTAGGACCATAATACAATGTTTTTGTATCACAGCTATGTTAACACCTCAAAACTTCGTGTGTCAGATGCACCTCTTGCTATATAATATTAATAAAAAAAGAAAAAGAACAACAAAGCAAAGAAAGTCTGGGGGGCGAACCGAACCTAACCAAAAAGACAGGCAGGTAAAATTATTCTTAGCAAGACATTTCATAACTGAAAATATCTTACGTAAGACTTCTCTTCAACACTCTCTCTGTCATAATTTTTCTTGCAAGTGTTTATCAATTTTATGAATTTAATCCAATTTTATTCTTAACTCATTCAACGTATTCATATTAGCCACATATTCGACACTATTTTCACGATGTGTGGGTCTTTGGCTAACATGCTTCCAATCACTTCTTAGGAATCAAGTTACCAGCGCTAGAAGGTTTAAACAATTTACAACTAAAACAATATAATTTGTCAATATATTCGCAGTAAACTAACAATTTTCGACCACTAATCTCATCAGTGCTTAATCCTTTTGAACTAATCGCATATGAGAAATGCCTAAGATTGTCACTAGAAAAATTAAGATTTATTTCTCTAGTAGACCAGTTCTCAACTAGAATATCCTTTGATTTTTTTTTTGAGAGAGAATATCCTTTGATTTGTTATCAAGAGTTTCACAATTTCTTGGATCATAAACATCAAAATAAGGATTTTTTTTATAATAATCGCCAAAATTTTCAACATCAGATGCATTAGGCACATCATTAGAAACACTTGAATTATCATTAATTCTCTCAGTTTCATTTCATGGTCCAGATTTTCCAAGTTTTTTATGACTCACTTGATAGTAAACTTTATGTTTTAAAATACTTGCTAGAGGGGGGGGGGGGATATATAACAACAAATATTATCAGGGCTTAAAACTATGTACATGTTGGGTCCCTTAGTGCAATTTGCTATATAAATCCCCTATAAAACAACTTTTGCTATACAAAACCCCCGAAAAATTTGGACCTCTACAAACTTGGGCCCTAGGCCGTCGCACCTCAGGCCTATGGACATGGTTGTGGCAGCCCTGGCACCTCTCCTTCTTTTCTTTTCTTCTCACCAATGGCTTCATTTTTTGTCTAAGCTTGGGGAAAATGGAAAGGACCAAGTTAGAAGAAATGTTTTAAAGAAAAATGATTTAGTTGTGTATGCTTTATAAATTAATGAACTTGTAGGTATCATCCACATGTCTCTAGAAAATTGAAAAAGAAATACAATTACAAAACCAATCATGCCACATCAATAATTTTGTATAGTCCAGTGACACCAAGGTCCAAATTATTATATATATTTTTTAAATTACAAGGTTGAATCTAATTTTTTTTACAACATGTAAATCAGAACTTTCTCAAATGGCATGACAAAAGTGCATATAATACTAAAAAAAAGGGTTTTGTCCAATGTCTACAAATAATAAGTTTTGGATTTTTGATTCAAAAAATAAAATAAAATAAAAAAAATACAAAACTTATTATTTGTACACATCATATCATATCTGATCTAATGTTATGAATTTTTGATTCATTGTTGAAACATAATTGTGTATGATGCAAGATTTGTCTCACTAAAATTGTGTATGATATAAGATTGAAAAATAAAACTAAAAGAGCCTGCTTGGATTGACATATTTGAAGTTATCTATCGACATAAATTTTGTGTAACTATTTGGAAAAATGAAAACAACTTGGAACAATTTTCACAAATTTCATTCGACTTAGGGCCCGTTTGTTACAGATTAAAATAAAAGTGACTTTGACGTAAAATAATTTAGAGATTATTTTTTATAGATTTTGGGCCCATTTGTTACAGATTAAAAAAAAGTGATTTTGATATAAAATAATAGAGATTATATTTTAGAGATTATATGAAAAATCAGAATCTATTTTGCGTTTGTTTACTGTAATAAAAATCATTTTTTTAAACAAATAATCTAGTTTGTTTGGATACAACTATATAAAAGAGATTTTTTGTTACAAAATTAGTTCAATCTTTTAAATTATATTTTCTCTGTCCTCTAAAAAGAAATCTATTTTATTTTAAGATGTTCCCAAGTTGTTTTTAGATTATTTTTAGATTCTGATTTTTTTTTCAAATCTGTAACAAACGGATACAATACTCTTAAAAGTGATTATTCTTTTCTTAAAAAAGCTATAACAAACGAGCTCTTTATGAAAAATCAGAATCTTCCCTCAAAAAAAAATAAAATGAAAAATCAGAATCTATTTTGCGTTTGTTTACTTTAATAAAAATCACTTTTTTTTTAAAGTTTGTTTGGATACAGTTATATAAAAGCGATTTTTTTTTACAAAATTAGTTCAATCTTTTGATCCATATTTTCTCTCTCCTCCATTTTTTTTTGAGAAGCTGCTCTTAACAGCTTCTCATTTGAAGCTGTTTTTAGATTTTTTTTTATTCTGATTTCTTTAAAAAGTTGTAACAAACGAATGCAATATTCTTAAAAGTGATTATTCTCTTAAAAAAAAGTGATTTTTTTCTTAAAAAAAGCTATAACAAACAAGTTCTTAATTTCATAAATTCTTCGACACAACTTATAACATATACAAAATCAATTTGACTTTATTTTACCATTTTCAATAAAAATAACTTATGTAAACTCATGCGCATGTGCTTATTATGATAAACGCCTGTACCATAAGCTGCCAATAAGTCGTTTATCCAAATAAATCCTTACACTAATCTTTTTTATAGTTCAAAGATTAAGAATCAAAAGAGCATGAGGAGTAACCATAAATGAATGGTTAATTGATTTAAAATTTAAACTTAGGAAAAAGAAATGACAAATCTTGGTGTCTTTCTCTCTATTTAATAATCTACTAGTACAAAACACAAACCCTACCGTTAGTTTCATTTCATTCATTCATACATCAATCAAATCAACATCCAATAGAGCAGTATAGTCTCCACTGCCTCTTTCTCTTCTCCGTCGATCACTTCCTCCTAAACGATGTCGTATCGTCCAAACGCAAACTCAAGGACCGAGGTCCGTCGCAACCGATACAAGGTCGCCGTCGATGCCGAAGAAGGCCGCCGTCGCCGTGAAGACACCATGGTTGAGATCCGTAAGAATCGTCGTGAAGAGAGTTTACTCAAAAAGAGACGCGAAGGTCTTCAACCTCAGCAGATTCCTTCCGCTCTTCACTCTAACGTCGTTGAGAAGAAGGTTATTTTTTCAATTCATCGATTAACTTTCTTATTGTTCCTAAATCACTCTGATCAAAGCTTTATTAATCGTAATCTGATTGCTTAATTGTTTAATTTGAATTAGTTTGCTTAATTTGTTGTTAATTTTTTTAGATTTATGCGAATTAGGTCAGGGTTAAATTTTTTCTGAATTGTAGTTGCGTTTTCTATGTTGTCGTTGCAGTTGGAACATTTGCCAACTATGGTTGCTGGTGTGTGGAGTGATGATAATAACTTGCAGCTTGAATCAACGACTCAGTTTCGAAAACTGCTATCAATTGGTTCGGAATTAGATTAGATTAGTTACTCTAATTTACTGTTTAGTGTTTTTTAATTAATGAAGTCATCAATCTAGGCATGTTTGATTGACTTTGATTTTTGCGTGGCAGAACGTACTCCACCGATTGAGGAGGTTATACAGACTGGTGTTGTTTCTCGTTTTGTTGAGTTTCTGATGAGGGAAGACTTTCCACAGTTGCAGGTTTGTTGTTTTGTTCGTTTTATTTCCGTGTATTTAAGTAATGATTAGTAATTAATGTTTTGTTGTTGCTGATCTCTCCCGTACTAGATACGTACAATGGTACATTTACACATATGGTGCTTGTCGGAACTCTATTTTTTCTCAATATTCGGCCGCCAGGGAACTTTATGGTTTTTTCATATATAAATAGAAATACAAATACATAATATGATTATTATTATTTGTGTATTTGAGTTTCTTTATTGTTGTGACCAAACCTAGTTTTTGAATTTTCAACTTTTATTGTGATGTTTTGTTGTGAATTGAACAATATAACTCTTTTCGTGTTATTACATATATATAAATCTCAAAAGTTTTATTATTGACGTACCCATACCCTGAACTTTGTAAAATTCATGTACCCACCGTACCTATGCATCCATGTTGCTGATACATGGCCTTAACATCATGTATTGTGTGTTGCAGTTTGAGGCAGCTTGGGCTTTGACAAACATAGCTTCTGGAACATCTGAAAACACTAAGGTGGTAATTGACCATGGGGCTGTCCCAATTTTTGTGAAGCTCCTTGCTTCTTCCAGCGACGATGTCCGTGAACAGGTATATTTGACATGTCTTAACATACCTTCATCTGCCTTTAAAATGCAGAAACTTTGGGAAACTAAGAAGAAGAAGATTATTATTATTTTCTAAATATTGGGTCCTAACCTCTTTTGTGTGTGTATGAAATTGTAGTTGCACCCATGATATCTTTTCTTGAAAACTAAACATTTCTCCTGTGTGATTTTTGTTTTGCAGGCTGTGTGGGCATTAGGAAATGTTGCTGGAGATTCTCCCAGATGTCGTGATCTTGTTCTCGGTCATGGGGCTTTGGTTCCTCTTTTGGCACAATTGAATGAGCATGCCAAGCTTTCTATGCTGAGAAATGCTACCTGGACACTTTCAAACTTCTGCAGGGGAAAGCCACAGCCTCCTTTTGATCAGGTATAAAAATATGCGTTGCTTATTCTCTATGAATCGAATAACTTAGTCCTGTCGCATTTTTCTTAACTGTTGCCTTTCTGTATGGTAATGCACTCCTCTGACAAGGTAAAATATTACTTGAGCTGCAGTAGTCATTGTTTAAGTTTACCTGCTGTAACAATCAGATGAAATAGAAGGGGGGGTTATGTTACTCAGTTATTTTTATATTTTTTCTTATCGAGTCAAAAGAGTATGGTTACTTACCCTATTGATTAGAGTATTACATTATACAGAATACTTCTGATCTTATGGATGACATTGTTTGGCTTTTTCATCTGTACTCTCTTTCATGCATTTCCATCATGAAATTGCGAAGTATGCGATTGGAGAGTAGCCACTACTACAGTTTTTTTTATTATCTGTTGGTTGTGTATGTGAACCTGAAGGGTTGGTTTTCCATCTGCTCAATATTTGATTTACTGCTTGAGTTGTGTTAACTGCCATTATGTTCTATTTTTGGATCTTAAATTTTACTATTTTTTATAGGTTAAACCTGCACTTCCTGCTCTTGCCGGTCTTATTCATTCAAATGATGAAGAAGTCTTGACCGATGCCTGCTGGGCACTATCATATCTTTCTGACGGTACAAATGATAAAATTCAAGCTGTAATTGAAGCTGGTGTTTGTCCCCGACTTGTTGAGCTTCTATTGTGAGTACCTCACATCTCAAATTTGGCTGTTCAAGAATGCATGTGCCACTGTAGCTTTTTTTTATTATTTTTATTTTTTTTATAATTCTGAATGTTCTACTCTTGTTCAGGCACCCATCTCCTTCAGTGCTAATTCCTGCTCTTCGTACTGTTGGAAACATTGTCACTGGAGATGATTTGCAAACTCAGGTATTGACCCCAGGGGCATCTCATGTTGTTGTTTTCTTATGCACAACAAGTTACTTTGCCTTTCTGTCTCAGTGATTTTCTTGTGGTTTTATTTGTTACGAACATCATGTTCCTTTGCCTTTCTTTTTTTGTGGATAAAGGAAATACTGTTAGCAGGGGTTACAAGGTTATGGGTTGGTTTGGGGGGAGAAACATAAGGCTTACAAAATGTGATAGGGAGGTAATGGGTTCAACTCCCACTTACAGATCACACTCAACCCCCACTAACAGAGCACACTAACTACTAACATTAGGCTTAGAGTAACCCACTTGGGTTGGCCTGGTGGTATTAGCTTGGGATCTGGGAGTATGCTCCTCCTCAAGGTTTCAAGTTCGATTCCCCCAGTGCCATTTTGGGTGGGCTAATTTAGCTTCTTCAAAAATAAAAATAAAAATAAGGCTTAGAGTGATAGGGAGGTCATGGGTTCAACTCACACTTACAGAGCACGCTCAATCCCCACTAACATTTGCCGTTAAAAAAAACTGATGGCATGACTTATTATTTGCAACCTCTTATATTTTCTTTTTGTTTTAAACTTGAATAGTCCTTCAGATATAATAAACGTTTCCATTTTTCTTTTCACTATTGGAGTTTTATGCTTGTTGATTGCATTGTTACCTTCTGTTGATGTTATGCATCTTTCATTTTTTGTCCATCTGTTATGTTACAATAATCATTTTATCGTTTGCTTATTAGATTACGAAGGTTTTGTTGTTGTCGTTACACCTATTTCAATGTAATTGCTTGAGTCATATGCCAAACCTTTCTTTAAATTTGGTTGAGGTTATTCAAATACTGATTTTTTTTCCTGGATTGTGAAATCACCAGCTCTATTTCTTTTCTGAATATTTTTTGGTCACGTGTTACCTCAACAAGTTTCTGCTTTGATCTTATCATTTATACTACGGAAATGATGCATTTCAGTGTCGAAGCATGCTTTTCATAATTTATAGTTTATTTGTTGGTTTTAACCTGGTGCCTTGCCCCATAGGTTATCATCAATCATCAGGCTCTTCCTTGTCTATACAATCTGTTGACCAATAATTATAAGAAAAGCATCAAGAAGGAAGCTTGCTGGACCATATCAAACATTACAGCTGGGAATAAACAGCAGATTCAGGTACAGTTGAACTGCATGATAATTAGAATTTGATATTGTTCAAGTTCTGATTGCAGTGAACACTTCCTCAATTCTTATATCCTAATTTCCTAATATTTAACAGGCTGTGATCGAGGCCAATATATTTGGTCCTCTGGTGAGTCTACTTCAAAATGCTGAGTTTGATATCAAGAAAGAGGCTGCTTGGGCCATTTCTAATGCTACATCTGGTGGATCTCACGAACAAATCAAGTATGAGAGATGCATTTTCAATATTCCCCTGGAGGGTTATTAATATTATGGCGTCGTTATTTATTTTTGCTAAATATTAATTATTCTCCATGGTTGACAGGTACCTAGTAAGTCAAGGGTGTATTAAGCCCTTGTGTGATCTTCTTATCTGTCCTGATCCTAGGATTGTGACAGTTTGTCTGGAAGGCCTTGAAAACATCTTGAAGGTTGGAGAAGCGGATAAAAATATAGGCAATAATGGTGATGTGAATCTATATGCCCAGATGATTGATGATGCTGAGGGCTTGGAGAAAATTGAGAACCTCCAGAGTCATGACAACACAGAGATTTATGAAAAGGCTGTGAAGATTCTTGAGACATATTGGTTGGAGGAAGAAGATGAGACCATGCCTCCAGGCGATGCTTCTCAATCAGGATTCAACTTCGGTAGCGCCGAGGTTCCTTCTGTGCCTTCGGGTGGATTTAACTTCAATCAGTAGATGTTCATGCTTCAATGGGGCCGTGTCTTATATTTAGCCTTTTCTGGTTCGTCTGCAAATTTCTGTATGGAATTATTCTATTATCTTAGTAATTTCCATGTTTACGTTTTCTTCTTGTGTTTTAACTTTATCAAGAATTTTGCAGGAGTTTTGTCTGGTCTATCATTAAAGTCCTCCCGTATGATGGGACAAGCTGGGGTCGAATCAATGTGTCGTTTCTGTGTCCAACAAGGTCCAACATTGGTAAATAGAGCGTTGCTGGATTGGCTTGGGCAATGCCTGGTTTTTCATATCTCATGGTGACAGATGTGTGGTGGCTTGATTTTTTGGTCACCGTAGACAATACTAGACTTCTCTCTGTGAAGTGATAATACATAAAATGAATGTTCAGTATCATATGATTTTTTCTTGGTTATATGTAATAGTTTGGAGTCAGTGAGCGAGTCACTTAAGTTTTAGCTACGATTGTGGGTCTATTTGGCAAAATGCCAGATGCTCGTTGGAGTTTTTACCCATCGGTACCTATGAATTTTTTTGGTTGATGAAAGTTTACCCTAGAGTTCAGTTATTCATTATGTTATCCATATATCCAGTTGTCCTTATTTTTGTCGATGAAAGTTTGTTTTGCAATGTCTTAAACAAATAGTGTGAGTGCAATTATTTTGTATTATATAAAGTTTCACGCAGGGCTATTATTTCTATTTGTTCCAGGTTCTCTATGATATGCATTCATTTAACTTTCTCATAAATCCTTTACTCATTTAACTTTCTCATAAATCCTCCACTCATTTTAATATTCTTAAATCCTTGTTTTACTTATGCATTGTGCATTTTATTCCTATCAATTTTGTGCAAATTATTGCAAATGTAAGAGCTCTCGGTTTGTGTTAAATGTTGGGAACCCCCAATCGCATATTGGAAAGAATAGGGATCTTCTTCATTTCTTATGTTGCACATTTTGCACCATTTTTTCTTGCAAAAAACAACTAATATTTCAAAAGATGGAATTCAATTCCTTGAGAAATAGAGATGATTTCTAACAGATGACGTTTTAATGTTTGTTTAAAAATAACTTCATTCCAAATACATTTTTGTGTAACAGCTAGTTTTCCGTAAAAAAAAGAAGTCTAGAACTAGTCTCTGTTTAAAAAGTGCACGGCCTATGGACATGGCAGTCATTGGCTTGTTTTCTTTTTCCTTTCATTTTCCCTCCCGTCATAGTGGAATATTGGGAATCATATGCGTGAACCATACAAATGTGTGATTGTCAGGGTGGTAATTAACCGAAGCATGATCAATTCTTAAACTCTTACTTGCATGGCCTCAATTATAAGCAAAAATTTATTTTTTAGATTCATTTAATAACTAATATATTTGGTCTGTATTGTAGACCAAATATATAAATGAATCTAAAAAGTGAATTTTTGCTTATAATTGAAACTACAAAGAGTATTTGAATGAGTGTTTGGATACCTTCACTATCTTAATACCATGTAATTTGAGTGTATGAATGAGTGTCTATGCAATAGTTTCCTAATATCATTATGTGGTTAGTTTATGTAGTTGATTCAATTCATCCGGTAGTTAGAGGGATTGTGTGGCTAGACTGGTTTGAGTTATGACAAAAAGTTTTTTTTTTGTTTGAACAAATAAAAATGAATTATATTAACCCAGAAAAAAATGATCATCTTAACACAAGGTGTATCAAGGAAACCACAATAACGTACAAACAGTTAATCAGTCAAAGATAATAAAGAGTTAAATATATTGCAATTCAAAAAAAAAAAATCACCCGGTGGTAGCTGCAAGGCCAATACAAGAATGAACAATGCTTAAGACCCTTGTTTTATTGATATTTCTCTTGTTTAAAGGTAAGAAAACGTGCGTATATAAACGTAACCAACCAGCTAGTACCTTCTTGTTTAAAAATTAATGCGATGTTTTGAAGGGGTTGCTCGTATATATGGTCGTTTAATTACGAGAACCGGTTGAAGTCTGCTTATGAATTTTTTTTGCCAAAAATAATTTTTTTTTTGCTTTCATTGAGAGTTGAACTCAAGACCTCCCGCTTACTAAACGGGTGCTCTAACCAACTGAGCTATGAAAGCCTGTTGGACGATCTGTGATATTTTATCTTGTAATTCGTAACTACTTATTTAAGAAATAGATTTCATTAATTTACCTACCTGCAAAATAGACAAACAAATATGGGTCAAATCTTGTATTAATGCTGGATTAGTATGGTTTTATCTGTTTTAGGTTTTCTTAAACGTAATTAGACATTGGGGAAATTAGAAATCATTTGGTTTTATTCAACACCAATGGATGCCTATATAGTCAATATATAATCCAAGAGTTCCAGGAATCGAATCAAGATTTTCCTGAATAACTTGTCACGTGATGAGTTCATTAACCATCTGAGCCAAATTGATTGGTTAATCAGTTGTATAGTTATACTTACTTATGTTTAATTTGTAACGTAACACATTATACAAACGTGTGTATGCTGTAAAAATGTTATAACATTGTACAATCCTTCTAATTAGAAAAAAAAAAATGCTGTAAAATGGGGCTGAATGAGAATGTGGAAAATAGGTTGCTTATGGCATGCATGAATTCTGTAAGGCGCGCTTATAAGGTATGTTGCTCGACCAAAAAGAAAAATAAGGAAGGTTGCTTCTGGCACGCAGGAATTGCATGATACATTCCTTCCAAAGTTTCACTGCTTGCTTGACGACTATTTCAAAATAAACTTGCTACAAATGACTATTTGATCAAGAGAAGAGTACTTAATCAAAACATGACTCTTTTGTTGGTGGTTACAACACAGAGGAATCAGCGACTCATCTTTTTCTTTGAGTGTCTGGTGTTTACTACTGTATGTACGCAAGTTTTGGTGTAACTCCATCGTACATAATGATGAGGCTGAACACATGATCAATATGTGAGATTGATTGATGGATGGAGAGTTGTTGAACATAGTGTGGTGTGGTTCGCTTGTATTTGAGGCGAGAAATGGAAGGACATTCGGTGACAATGAAGTGAGGCTGAAAAATTTAGTGGAAGACGCAAAAACTTATCATGGAATTGGTTGAAAACTAAAGCGAACAGTCTCAACTATACTATTTCTCAATGGTGTCTGTACTCGCATGAATGCTAGGACTGATTTAAAAAACTTTAAGGAAACAATATTTGTGATACTGTTGCATCATTCTGGTAAGTTCTAAATGAGGAGTAGCAGAGGATTGAGCGTTGTTCATATATTATGTTGGCTATGTGGGGTGAATGGATTTATGGAGTTATGCAGTATATATATTATGTTGAAGGTTGGTGCATATCCCTCTTCTATTATTCACGTTATGAACATGTTGATTAATTAATTTTGGCAATGTGTATTGAAGTGTCAAGGCTAGTTGATAAGTGACTAAAGGAGTTTATGTAACTTATATGCATTGGCAGCAAGCTATTTCATCATTTTTGGTGTGGGTTGTGCTTATGCTTTGACCATGTGGAGGTAGCAAGATTGGACCTGCATAATTTTGCAGGTTTGTAAGGTGATTTTTTTGAAGGGAGGTCATGCTTATTACTTGGAAGATTGGTTTACTTTGCTTTTGTTGGATATGAATGTGACTTGTGAGGTGTTAATCTTATTGTGTGTTTTTGCTTTATGGTATGCTTAACTTTGTTGTTAGCTCCTGATTATACAGCTATATTCTTGCAGTTAAAAAATAGCAGTTTTAGTTGGAAAAAAAGTAGTAGCAATTAGGAAGACAAGTTCTTAAAAATTAACTTCATTTACGTTGTTTATTTTATTTAATAAGTTGACTTACTTGATGTAAATAGTATGCAACTGATGATGATAATGTTACCCAATCATCCGCATTTACCAAACAAAAACCTACATTTTTATTATGAATTTTTTTTTTTATGCAAACAAAATTCTAATCCCCCCTAAATGCAATTGCTTGAGGGGGAAAAGAGATAAAAATGATAGGAAAAAAACACATGAAAAGGACTTCAACACCAAGTTCTACAGGCAAAGAATGTTAAGTACAGGTTCATAACTGCCCTCTTTACATTTTCCGGATTTATGTATAATTTCTACTGTACCACACCAATCTCTAAAGCTCTTTTTCTTCTAACACATCTACTCCGCGTTACCTCCTCTGTGGCGAAACAAAAAAATATTTCGAGAATTTATATTGCCTCGTAAGCCACTGTTGCCAAGCCATGTGCAGTGGTTATAGCTACTCCAAAACTCCATGTTCTTGTCTAAGACAGTCTGCTGTACTATGTTCGAGCAGGCAAGAGATGGTGTGTAAATGGAAATGTCACACCAATGAGAGGTGACCAATATTATAAAGAATATGATATGAAATATCACCACGGGTCACAAAATGATTTCCTTAATGATCAAGAGAACCAACATAACAAAGCACATGATAAGAAGCACTGACGCACACATTACCATGCCTCCCTTTTTCTGAGTTCTCTCTGCCTGCATGTCCCATAAACAAAATAATTACCATAGAGCAAAAGAGATAAAGAGAATGTTATAGAGGGGGCAAGAGGGAATCTGGAAACTAAATCTAACCAAAATAGTAGAAAATGAAGAGAAAAAGGACCTTCTGCAATTGTTTAAGGCCATCCTCAACTGTGGTTGCCACATTCTGAATGTTGTAGTCTATTCTATCAACAATGGTTCCCTGTATATAGAGAATGTCAATTTTCATAAGGGTGTGGAATTAAGAAAGTTGTTATCTCCTCACAGAAGGAGAGGATTTGCTGACCTGGTCTATGACTAGTACTGATAAATCCTTCATAATCTGAGCAAGCTCGTTAACAGATTCAACAACCTGTATAAGCAAACAACAAAAACGTTGTGAATCTATTGAGAAGACAACAGAGTTAAATTTGTTATTAATGACAGTGCATATGCAACTTTTGCTTACCTGTTGGATCTCTTTTTCTCTTTCAACTGTGAAAGCTTCACTTTTTTTTAGCTTGGCCATCTGATGCTCGTTAAATATCTAGATATAAATGATTTGGTAGTATCAATGATCAATAGTTAACATATTCAATATAATCAACTACGTCCAGTACATGGAATGATCATATTGCTAATAGATTTGTCAATTAATGCTCCAAACTTCCGGTGAATAAGTAGGTAATAAACGGGATAAGGATATAAAAATATTAGCCCACCACCCCCTTCTCAAGAAACACAAAGGTAAACAAAAGAAAAACTGACAAGCAATTAGAAATACCATATTGTCCAAGTCATCATCTTCATATTTAGATTTACTTCCATTCATGTTGATCTCTAGGTCAACCCCATCGTGACCCTGCATCATCATAAAAAGAAAATCCATATACTTAGTGGTATGTAACACGAGTGTTGAGATAGTCTCCCGGCAAGAGACAGAGAGCAAGGGAATAAGTAAGGCAAAGAGTACAATTTCCTTCAGTATAATATTCCTTAAAAGCAAAATGCCAAGTATACTTCACCACTTGTTCACTATTAGCTGATGATAGGGAAAACCAAGACTCGAGATCTCTTTCCCATACCAGGAAAAAAAAGTGACAAGTCATGAGAGAAGCAGCTTTCTACAGTACTCTAAATTAGAATTGAGGGTAAATTAAATTTGATGAGCAAAAGTGAAGTAAATTGATTTGAAAAAAGATAAATTATTTGTTATAAATAAACTGTGCCAGTAAACCCCTAAAAAATTGCAATTTTATTTTCTTTATTAATAAATGAAAAATAGTGGAACACAAAAAAGATTTTCCCTCACCTCTTTTTGCTGTCTGAGGCGCTTCAAATAAGTTGATTGTTTCTTGCGAAGATCTACAGAGAGGCTCTGAAGGTCAGTAGCAAGAGAACGCTGCATACAGTCCAACAGAATAAGAAAATGCTCAACAAGCTACAACTAATACCATTATAGATTCTTCCAACAACATATGGGTGCAGAAATCAAGGCATTTTGGAGATTATTTCAAAATCCATCAATTAAAATGAGTCGAAAAAGGAAGATAGATTACCTTAATTGTAAGTGAGAACATAAAACCATTTTTGTTTTGACATAGATTGTTCAAATATAAAGCAATCAACAAATGATCATGAGTAGTGATCATATATGCTTGCCCCAACCATGCAAATCAATGCAAGAGATTTGAAATAATTTAACAAAGCACAAAACTAATGGTTGACTTGAATAGAAGTAGGCAAATAATAAGTCACAGAAACTAGGACAGAGGTGGAGATTGAAGAGAACATGGAGTGGGAGAGCAACTCAGCAAAAGTTATATGTTCCTTTTCCTAATCCTCTCCTTGCGAAGTTCACTTTATAAGATCTCTGAGTTCTAAAATGTAACACACTTGAAGGCCAGAATAATGTCAACTAAATTTGGTATAGTTTACCGAGCAGCATTGAAAATAGGAAACACTACATTTGTTTCTGCAGATATGTGTTTTATACGTGGAGACCCTCAGAACAAATTATTTGGTGTTATTAGAGAATGAGTTGGTCCTTCCACTTTTGAGAAGTTTCTTCATGTTATCATCAAAGGACCGGGTACAGACAAGGAAGCCAAAATTTTGTAACATGATTATTTAACTGAAGCAAAATGTACGTGTCTTTAAGGATGTTTGCGTGCCCTTGGATATGTTTTGAGATGGAATTGCCTCTAAGGCTTCTCCCTGCACATCCTTAAGGAAATCTATAAACCCATTTGCCAAAGGATTTAAGGTCTGCTCATACCTCATAGACTCACTTATTTAAATGGAGAATCCGTGTTTCTGTTTTTAGTGTTTATGGATCTTTTTCCTTTTATATTTTCTTATTTGGAGTTCGTCTACCAACCTCCCCCACTCATTATAATTTCTCTCTTTTCTCTCATAAATACTATCTAGAAAAAAGAAATGATATACCATACCAGTGATACCATGGTAGAGTCACTCGTTTAGTTTGTGATGAGCCCACAAAGATTTTAACTTGATTAATCCTATGCATTCTTCTGAGCCAAAAACTAAAATGCATCTCCATTTATAAGTATTATGTGAAAGTTATGCAGTGATAGCTACCTGCACATTTTTCCTGACATTGGAATCCTCAGAAGGCCCTGCAGAAGCAAGTCTCCGCAGTCTCTTCTCTGATCTCTTTATCAAGTCAGTTACCTCGTGTGTTAGAGACTCAATAGCATGTTGGTCGTCCTTACCATCTCCAAACGACGGCATTAAGGCCTTCGCATGAGCCTTGGACAACTCTGCCATTTTTGCGCGTGCACGTTGCACATTTGCTGATATTTCTTCAGATACATCTACCCATGCTGGAGGCAGCCCCACAGTAATTGGATTTAAACCCTTACTGCATCCGCAAAAACAATTAATATCTTACAATTACTAAGTCTCATATAACCTGTAACATGCATACATGTGAAAACAAAAGACAAATAATTGAAATGTGCATAACAATTTCATAAACAAGTATCCAAGTTTCGAAGGGAAAAAAACCCTTTCCAAGGCAATTCTAATTCCCGAAAAATGATGAATAAAATAAAAAATCTTTACTAATAAATAATCATTATATTCATCTATTACTGGATGACTGTGATTCAACTTTGTTAATCAGTATGCACATTTAGTTAGGGTCTGTAACATGTCCTTGTGAGTTGGGTCTATAAACAGTAGATGATCTCTGTAATTCACTCATTCAATTCATTAGTTGAATCATTCCTCCATTCCTTTTGCTTTACTTTTACGGCATCAAATCTCCCTTTTGGGGCACTACTGCACGGCTCTGCTTCCAAAAATGCCAAGGAACAAATGTGTGGAGCTGGACCAGAAAGTGCAGCTTCTGAAATAAATGCTATATTTTCAACCGTGATGGACCTAACACGGATTTCAACCAGTCTTTCATCCTACTGAAAACCTATTATTAATTTTGATCTCGATTGATGAAGAGACCAATGGTTTCGAAGAATAAGCATAAGTTTCTAGATGATAGCATTCCAATTCTGACCAGGTTGATTCTTGCTTCAGTGTGTGGGAACGGTGTAATAACCTTGTCTGTTCTTGGATCTTAGGCTCAGTCACCACTTCAACCACTCAAAGTCTGCAGGAAGTGTGGAAGAATCTGAAGCGAAGATTTTCCCAATGGAGATATTGTCAGAATCGCTGACAAAGTTGGTAGCTCAGTTGCATTCGCTAGTGGCAGGCCGTGTGGAGTTTTATCTCTCCTTCTCTTCACTCTCTTGCTGCTTCTGTTAGTTTGCCTCTCCTGATCCTTTTCTTCTTCTCAGATTGCATTTTAAGGGCAGCCTAGTGCACTAAAGCTCTCGCATGCACATGGTCGGAGAAGGGGTCCCACCTTCTCCGATTGCATTTGACTTCATATTTTCTGAGAGAGGATATGGGTTTGATTCAAAGGTACCAGCCAAAAGCTGATAGCAGAAGGTGTAGATTCAGCAATGCCGTCAACAATGCAACCCAAATCTGCTCGTCATTGATGATTTCACACCTCTCATCTTACGTCGCCTAAATACAATTGTTTTGATGCAAAGTGTACACAATCTAATTATTTTGAATGGTAGTCTAGTCTCGTGGTATAAATGGGCAGATGGAGAGGTTTACAGTTTCTCGTGGTATAAATGCATATTCTAAATTAAAATTTGGTCCAATATGAGTTCATTTTTGAATTTACAAACTTCAAAACCAAATGTGATCACTCTTATAGTTCCTTTTTGTATTAATGAATCATTAAAAATAAAATAACATATGGATCTAAATTAAAATGAATGCATTTTAAGAATTTTGAATTGATCTACGATAACAACAAAGAAAAGAAAATACAGAGTGTATAAGATCTGTGAAAGAGTACCTTGAACCACCGGGATCATCGGTACTAAGCGGAGCGTAAGAGCGATTCGGATTAAGAAGCGAGGTGCTGACCAATTCGATTACCGGACCACCGGGAGAGGAGGTAGACGGCGGCGAAGATGACGACGGAGCACGAACACTTTTCAATGCATCTCTGTATTTTCGGAAAATCAAAGTGCGATTCCTCGTCGCCATTCAGATTCCGAGGATCTGAAACTGAAACACGAAGCGAATGTCGTTTTGATTCAGTTTAACTAACCGGAATGAAAGAGAAAGAGAAAGAGGAGGGGGGATTTTCGGAGTGACAGATCGTAGACTCACGTGACTTTTGTATGCTTCCGACATGTACTAATTTTAATTTTAATTTTTTAGTGGTGTTATTGAAATAAATATGTAGTATTTTCAAAATAAAATAAAAAGAAACTTTTGTATTCCTTCTTTTTGGGTGAAATATTATGTATTTTCCTTTTTATGAAAAGAAAATTAATCAATTCATTTTAAAGAATAAAGCATATATTTAGCTCATATTTTGTTGGTGGATGATTTATAAGTATATCAATTTATTTAGCTCCTTGCAAATATCATTTAATTAACAAATTGACTCAATTCCGCGTGTATTTACTTACTCGACTTTCCAGCCTGAACTTTTTTGGATGTTTCTTAACGATGACGTGTGAAGTCCTAAAAATAAAAAGAAAGATATAAATGAATGGAGGAAGAGATGCAATGGTTACTTTTACCCTTTGTTGTTGTTAGGGTGAAATAATTTCATTCTCATTCGCGATCACACCTTCTTCTTCTTTTTCTTCTTCCTTCTCTCTCACTCTCTCACTTCCTCATCATCACAATCCAAAACCCTAATCCTCTTTCAGATCACAATCATGGACGGTGATTCTTCTTGGTCTTCTCGTCTCTCTTCCGCTTCCAGACGTTATCAAGCCGCTCTTCAATCCCGATCAGGTTCCTTCTTCTTCTCTCCCCCCCGATTTCTTTCTCTTTTGCTCAATTCAATTTTCAATTTTTTTTTACCTTTAGATATAGATTCTAGCTCAGTTAGGGTAATTTTCGATTGTAAATGTTTTGATTTCATTTATATTCCAAAAATTAATCTAAAATTGAATTCATCCCGTGAAAAAATTGTTACTTAGGTGCTCGATTTTGATTGAAACCTGTTTTCACTTTTCAGCTTATGATTATTAATTTTATTTTTTAGGTTATTTTATGTGTTTTTGTTGTTTCTTCTAGGAAGAGAAATGAGAATTATATCGGCAATTGGGATTTGTTATGTATAGATTATTGAGATCTATCAGTGGAATTTAAATTGTTTGGCTTTACTTAAGACAAGATTTTTATCATTAATTATAAGATTTGTACCTTTTAGGCCTTTTGGAATAAACAGCTTAATTTGCAGCTTATGCTTGCTTACAGCTAAAGTTAAATTGTTTTTGTATAAGCTATAAGTTGTTTTCATAACCTATCTTAGAAAACTTATGAACATGTTTTAAGCTGTTTTTGTCACACAAAACTCATGTCAGTAGATAATAAGCTCAAATAAGCCAATCAAAACAGGCTTAATTCTTTGCCTCTTTACCCCCCATGTTTGTTTATTTGTAAGTATTTGTGGTTATTGATGTGAGGTTGTGCATATGTAGATATGTTTATGGGTTTTGATGAGAACGACGCGGATGAAGATATAAGGGAAGAGTTTCTCTGTCCATTTTGTTCTGAGTATTTTGATATTGTTGGATTGTGCTGCCACATTGATGAAGAGCATCCAATGGAGGCAAAAAATGGGGTATGTATGACTACTTTTGTTTGCCTTATGTTGTTTTTCCAACCAGCTTACAAGGTCTTCAGTATTGGGTCTCTGATAAACTCTTAATTAGTTCAAGCCGTAAAGCTTTTGTTCATTCCTCTGCATATATTTCCCTGTTTATTTCATATAGATGAAATCAACATTATTTTACTATGTTGACGTTCGAAAAAAGTGATTTTTTTTGTGTAGTTAGAGAAATGAATAGTTTTTTTTTTTTGGATTATGACATTTCTGTGTGCAGGTATGTCCAGTTTGTGCATTGAGGGTGGGGGTTGATATGGTTGCTCACATAACCCTACAACATGGAAGTATATTTAAGATATCCTTTTTTTCTCCCCAAGTTCTATTTGGTTCAGCCAATTCTTAAATGATCTTTACATATTAAATTGCAGATTTTTGAGCATTTAATAAGTCAAGTTTTTTTACAATAACATGTTGCTATGAAGTTTACTTATTTTAAGGTCAATCAATAATAAGATAAAAAGGATTTTATGTTGAAACCATACTCTATTACTTGGTTGAATTCCTTAACAAGAGAATACATGCAGCGCAAGAGGAAATCACGTAAAGGTGGATCTTATTCTACACTTTCATTATTGAGGAAGGAGCTGAGAGAAGGAAATTTGCAATCCCTTTTTGGCGGATCTCCATGTATAGTGTCCTCGTCTAATGCAGCACCTGATCCGCTGCTGTCGTCATTTATATCACCTTTAGGTAATGAATCTGCGAGTTCTCAGTCTCACACACATACTGAGACAAGATCATCCAAGAAATTATCAGACGAGGTTGTATCAAAAAGGTATTTCTTTTCAATTTCTGTAACAAGTCTTCCTAACTGAGTTGATATGTGATATGGTTCCCATCATTGTTTTTCCTGTGAGAATACTAAATATTGTTTATACGTATATGAAATGTTCAAGAAATTGGTAGGTTCTATTCTAACATCACAATATTTTGTATAAGATTGTAATTCATTTTCATGTTTTTTTCCTACTTATCATTTCTGTCACACACTAGAGTCCTGAAAAGCTTTATTTCACTGTTTCTGGCACTAGTGTTTGAAAACAGGAAAACGTGAAACATTTGACAGTTTTGCAATTAAAAGTGAAAACAAATTGAGAACAGAAAACATTTCTTCAAACTTAAATGGACTTTAAGAGACTTGTTTTCTCCCGCTATAGTACCCAACCACATGATGTTGGCATGTTTAATTTATCTGTGAATTTAGTTGCAGGCTTATGTTTATGATAGAACATTATGGTGTAATTTGATCCATGTAGCCGACCCCATTTAGTGGGATAAGGCTTAGGTGTTGTTGTTGTTGTTAGTTGGTTATATCTTCCAGCTTATTCAATTGACCATTTTATTTGCTTTGTATGTATTAAAAAATTCCTGATTGTATTTGTAGCCTTTCACCTGAACAATCAATCAATTTAGTGCCTTGTTGCAAATATTGTCTGTGCCTTGCTAAGGGCATAATTTTCCAATAACATTACACAATGGCATGAGTTCTATTGTCAACTGGTTTCTAACAAGTCTATTTTTTCTGTTCAGCCATGTAGAGACACCAACCATGTCAGTTAAGGACAAGGAGGAGAAGACGAAAAGATGTGAGTTTGTTCAAGGACTGTTGATGTCCACAATATTTGATGACGATTTATGAAGCGAAACTCATCAAGATGTGATGCTTCAGGGGCGGGCTAATTCACAGAGATGCAATCTGCAATCTATGGTTTGTACTGAAGTTGTCTATGTATGTGATCCTAGTGAAAAAATAAAAAGTAGAAAATTAATGTAATTTATGTTGTATGTGTACTGTTGTTTTTAGCGCAAGAGTTTCATATCGCATCTTAATTTCCGATCATAAAGCTTAAAGAAATAGATAAAGTTCCTTCGCTGCTGCAACTTGTTTTTGCCTTTAGAACTTTTTATGCTTTTGATTTCCCTTAGGTAAATGCACCGGCACATAATGTGCTCTCTTATACAAAAATAAACAACAAGAAATTTTAAAAGATAAAGTTTCATGTTAAAAAAAATTCATGCCTGGTATGAGAAAAACTTATGCCAGTTCGCTTTCTTAGAAATAATTTCGTACTGAAAAATAATATCAGTATCCACAGCTCGTGTAAACGCAGATTATGTATTACATTGTCCAGAATTCGACTTAATGGACAATTTTGTTATATAGAATCATTAAACAATGCACTTAAAAATCACTTGTTGTACGACAGATAAATACAAACTTGTATGGTAAATCATTGCAGCAACATTTGATATATAGGCACACGTTTCGAACCAGCAATTTATATTTCTCAATAGTGTTGAGTTTTATCACTAGGCTCATTAAAGCAAAAAGAAAATACAAAATAATAAATTATAGTTTCCTCCTTTTAAATAATAATAAATATGTAAATACAACTATAACTATTTCTTGGTAATAAAAGATGGTCAATGGCACAAGAGCATGACCAAAAAAAATAAAAAAGATGGTCAATGGCCCAAATAATTATAGATATCATTTAATTAATAAAACAAAATTACCTAAAAAAAATTAATGAAACAATTCAAACCATGAAGTGTTTTAAATGTAAACCACGAAGTGAGTGGGCGAGAGGGTCGGAAAAGCAGGTTCGGTGGAGCTTTTTCACGTCAATATTAGCAACAACAAAACTAGAGGGAGAAAAATAAACTGAGAAAAGAAGAGAGAATTATTTTTTTTTTCTTCAAAAAACCTTCCACTTTCTTCTACAATTCCTTGCCTTTCTCCCAGAAATCTCAATATCTGCATCTTCGTTATTATTTTTCTCATTCTCATGAGCAATTTACAAAATAATATTCTTGTCTTTTCTTGCTAAGAATAATACTAACAAACGGTTTCATACATCTTTCCCAAGACTGAATCTTGTTTTTTATCACAAGGCTTTGAGTTATTTTCTCATGGTTCATACAGCGGTTTGGATTTTTGTGTTTTGAAAGTGTTGTTATTGCTTGAGGCCCAAGTAATGGCGACAGAACCAGAGCCAGAGCCAGCTTTGCCATTCTCAATTGTATCTGTTGTTGAAGATGTTCTTCAAAAACATGGAGGTCGATTAAGCGACATCAACTTTGCTTCAAGAAAAGCTCAAGAAGCTTGTAAATATCACATTTCTCTATTCTTTTTTACTTTTTTGAGATATTGCCATTTTCTTTTCTTTCGAAGAAACATGTTAATTTGCATTGTTAAAAAGTAATAAAAATAGGCAGTGACATAGATAGTGGCTGTTGTTGAATTGTAGCATCAAGAAGGAATGAAGCAGCTAGTTGGTTGCGAAATACGGTTGGAAATGTTGGAGGAAAAGACATGTTGGATGAACCTTCTGAAGAAGATTTCAGAAATGCATTGCGTAGTGGCATTATCCTTTGTAATGCTCTCAACAAAATTCAACCTGGTGCTGTTCCCAAGGTATGTATATGTTTCTTGTTGGTTATCATCAATGTAGCACTGGCACTTCGGATAGATATGATGTTTGGTGTCCGAGACGTGTCAGTGTTGGATACCAACTCGACACGAGCATATATAGTTACACTCAATTTTTTTATTTGCTCAAAATCTCAAATTATTATGATTTCCATGTGTTTTGGGTCAGTGTCGTGTTTGGAATCCATGTATGTGCCCGTGATCATAATCATTAGTCTCTCACTGACGATCATTGTGTATTGTAAGGTAGTTGAAGCCCCAAGCGACATTGATAATATTCCTGATGGGGCAGCACTATCTGTTTATCAATACTTCGAAAATGTAAGGAATTTTCTCGTAACTGTGGAGCAGATGGGGCTTCCAACATTTGAAGCTTCTGATTTGGAACAGGTACTTTGAAATAATAGCTTCAGTGCTGAAGAGCACATTTGGTACTTTGAAATTAATGCAACATTATCATCATTATTGTGATGTAATTTGATTCAGCTTTAACATATTTTATTTCTTTTTTTCAGGGAGGGAAATCTTCAAGGATAGTGAATTGTGTTTTAGCACTTAAATCGTATAGTGAATGGAAACTAGGAGGCAAAAATGGATTGTGGAAATATGGTGGGAATCCAAAGCCACCTACCTATGGGAAACCAATTGTGAGGAAAAGCTCAGAACCATTCATGAGGTCTTTGTCGAGAGGTATGTCAACGGGTGACAAAGATGGTTTGCTGAATGATCCCTCTTCAAGCATTGATGTTGTATCGCATGATCGCAATGAAGGGGTAATTAGTTAGTGGTCATTTTTTGTTTTGTTTGGATGTTGTGAACAATGTTTTAAAAACTGAATCGGATGAGACCAGTTGAACTGTGAACTGTCATTGTGTACCGTTTGGTTATTTGAGTTTTTTAACTGCAGTTTCATCTCATTTCCAGCAGTATAAAACAATTAAATCATGACCCGGATCCGGATGTCTCAACACTTTGATATCTGATTCAATTTTTAATACATGAGTTGTTAGTGATTACACCATGTCTATCTGAATAACTTTTTGGATTGGTATCTGTAGGGTTCTACCGCTTCCTTGTATTCACTAGTTCGTGAAATTTTGCATGATAAGAAGCAAGAAGAAATCCCCTTTGTAAGGGTTATTGCTTATACTCAGCTACACTATATATGTGTTGCATAGCACTTCTTGGTTGAGTTTTTTTAGAATTTCCTCTTTACTGAAGATCTAATTAATGTCTTTTTGTCAGATAGTGGAATCTCTGCTTAGCAAAGTCATGGAGGAATTTGAAAGTCGCGTGATCGCATTAAAACAAGAAACGGTGTGTTTCAATCTCTTATAAGTTTAGCTTTTCGAAAGAAAAATTTCTTATGTGGGGGTGGTATGCATGCATATAGTTGCACACACACACATACACCCAAAATTTGATCTATAAGTCTTGTTGAATTTCATGACAATTTTTGTGATGGCAGGCTAAAACACCTCGAGGAGACAAGTCACCATCTGAAGCATCAAATTCAAATTTAAAAGCGGTTAGTGATGACGAAGAGGTAAATTTTAGATTTCAAAATGGATTTTTCAAAATCCACTTTGCTTCACAATTTCTGCAACGACTTGACTTAAATTTTGTCTGATCAATTATTTAAGATGGAAGAAAATGATGATGTAGAG